>JAABUK010000819.1_pt1 | contig 62736 bp, 50 predicted proteins | sample 5559141 | NCBI WGS metagenome assembly JAABUK01 (sample SAMN10711869, study PRJNA513367) | rock metagenome | isolation source: Antarctica rocks | place: Antarctica: Victoria Land, Pudding Butte nord | collected 2016-01-03
GAAGAACTAAAGATGAATCTCAGAAAAGTACAAGCAGTAGTCGAATGATCTACTTCTACAAATCTCACTCAGATGCAGTTCTTCGTCGACTTCTGCAATTTCTATCGACGTTTTATAAAGAACTTTTCGAAGATTGTTCGTTCTCTGATTCGACTAACTCAAAAAGAGGTGATATTTGAATGAAATCAAGCTTGTCAAACGACCTTTGACCATATGAAGAAACGAATGACTGAAGCCTCTATCCTTCGCCATTTTGATCAGAATAGAGAGACTATTCTTGAAACAGACTCATTCGACTACGTCAACGATGACATACTTTCTCAATATGACGACGAAGAAACATTGCATTCGATGGTCTACTACAGCAAGAACCTGAGCCCCGCTGAGTGCAATTACGAGATCTATGACAAGAAACTACTAGCAATCATTCGTGCCTTCAAGCATTGACGACCTGAGCTGAAATTGACTGAGCTACTCATCAAGATGTTCACTGATCACCAAGCTTTAACGCCATTAATGAAAGATAAAGAGCTAAGTAGACGTCAAATGCGCTGGGTACAAAAGCTCGTCGACTTCAACTTCAAAATCATGTATCGTTCAGGCAAACAAAACATCAAAGTCGATGCATTGACTCGTCGAGCCGATTCAGTTCCTAGAAGTCTCGAGAATGAACGATGTCGTTATCAGCGAACTACAATTCTCACGCCGAATCGAATGGAAATCGCTGATCTAGAAGAGAAAGAGAACGATGAACCAATTTATCGATTGATTCTAGAAGCTAACAGAATCGACGAGAATTGTACGCTACTTTGCGAAGCAATAGCAAGAGACGAGACACAATATGAAGGTATCAAATTAAGGAATTGTCGAGTTCAGAACGAAATACTATACCGAGGTGACCTTCTATGAATTTCCTTCGATGAGCATCTTCAAATGAAGCTAATTCGAGAAGTTCACGATCAACCTTCTATTGATCATCCCGAAATTCTCAGAACGATGAAGGTCATAAGAAGATACTACTATTGACCTTCAATGCAAAAGACAATAGATCGATATATTTGAAACTGCTACATTTGCCAGCGATCAAAGGCTTCTCGGGATAAATTCAATGAACTACTACATTCTCTATTCATACTCGAACAGCGATGAAAGAACATAGTTATGAATTTCGTCATCGACTTACCTCTTTCGAAAGGCAAAAACGTCATACTAACAGTGATATGTAGACTGACAAAGAAACGGCATTATATTTCTTGCTTCACTGATGACGAGAAGATCACAGCAGAAAAAACAGCTGAGCTAATGCTTCAGTGAATATATCGAATACACGGTTTACCCGATTTCATTGTTTCGAATCGAGGCCCCCAATTTACCTCTATTCTATGAAAGTCGCTTTGCAAAAGGCTAGGCATTAACCTTCGACTCTTCACAGCCTATCACCCTCAGATCGACGGTCAAAGTGAACGAGTCAATCAGAACGTCGAAAGGTACCTTCGATTCTTCTGTTCGTACATGCAGAATGACTGAGCTAAGCTACTACTCATGATCGAGTTCGTCAACAATAATGCTCTGTTCTCAGTCATCTTCTCGATTCCTTTCTTTCTAAACAAAGACTTTCATCCTCGTATGAGCTTTGAACCCGATGTCATCGAATATGAAAGTTCTCGTGAACGCTTGCAGGCGGCTAAAGTCGAGGATATATCTGAACATATGAACAAAACACTGAAGTTTGCTCGCGAGTCGCTAGCCAAAACACGAGAACAAATGATGAAACAAGTCAATAAGCATAGAAAAGAAGTTGATTACGAGGCCGAATCAAAGATGTTCCTGAATGAAAGAAACATCGTTACAGCGAGATCTTTCAAGAAGCTAGATGACAAAATGCTCGATTCTTTCACCAATCTAGGTCTTGTCGACTCTTCATATAAACTGGAATTACCAGAGTCTATGCGTGTTCATGATGTATTTCATCCTGACCTGCTTCGCCCTGCCGTCGACGACCCCTTGCATGGTCAAAAGAACGAACCCTCAGGTTCAATAGTGGTAAACGACGAAGACGAGTGAGAAATCGATGATATATTGAATTCTTGCCGATATCGAAGACGACTTCAGTATAGGGTCAAATGAAATGGCTATGACAATGACCTCAATTGATACAACGCTGATGATGACGAATTTATGAACGCTCAGAAGGTCGTTGACGATTTCCATATTCGATACTCGAACAAATCGCGCTAATCTCAACCAATCACGATTTAACAGGCCTGAGTCTGTGAAATCATGATTGGGCAATCAATCGAGCCGGGCAGGAAATACATTCATGCGAACATGAATCATCGAAGAAGAGGAATAATGTCACGATTCTAGCCTTGCCAGGCTCAGCCTTCTAGCCTTGTCAGGCCTATTCTCGCTTCGTCACCTTTACTAGTTTCTATTGAGCCTAGCGTCGACTGAGAAACACACATATGTAGCCAGCTTCTTTTCTGTAGCTACCTTTCTTCCTTAGCATTTATCTTCTAGTTAAATGACACTCATATTGACTCGCTCTATGCTGGTTCCTAACATAAACGAAGACTAAAATCATAACACTTTTGATCAGCAATGAAACTCATTTGTATATAATGCTGACTACAAATTTACTGTTTAGCTACAATAAAGTCTAAAAATTATCAAAAGTTTGAATAACATTGAGATGCTGCATGATGATGAAGTGCTGTGCATTGATTGCACGCAGAGTTTTTGCAATCATGTAGACTTTAATAATCTCAATGCGCATGTTACAAAGCAATCTGCACGCAGATGAGAAAGTCAAATAGAACGCAGAACTACGAGAAAAATCGCTTATGAAAATCATTTGATTCAATATCTTGTTGTTGTGATGACAAGAACTGAAACAGAACATTCTTGCATTTGATTTGTTGAGAGTGATTAGCAGAAAGAACTTGAATCATGAACATTCTTTAAATTTACATGCTAACTATGTATAAATCTTGTTAAGACTGCATGTCTGTTACTATGACATAAGCAACTCACAAGACTCATTAAGTTTAACACAGATAAACTTGAGAATCTTGTTAATATTGTTTAACAGACGTTCAAATACAGACATTTTATACATAAGCAATACGTTGATGAGAAGACTTCATTAAAAGAAGAGAAACATAAGCGAGTTAGTAAAGAATGATTGAACTACATTGTCTGATTAAAAGTGTAGCATATGAACATTTCTGCAAAACATGATCAATCTGCATGAGAAAAATCTTTACAGATAACATGAAACAGATGAGTTGCACATTTTACAAGTGAAGTGAGCGTCTGCAAGACGTGATATACAATAATGACAACTGTTGACTTCAAGAATCTCACTTCTTCACTGAGTTTTGACTCTTGAATGTCTTAATGATAAAGTTAATCTTTAGTTGAAAACATCATTTGTATAACTTGAAAGAACAGTAATGCATGTTAATGTGATTAAAGAAGAAATTAACTGTGATACACATATGTATTGCAGACGAAACGTCTGCAATTCATGCTTAAGAAGTAAACTGTTGAAATCTGAGCAGTAAGAGATCTCATTCATCTTGAACTGTGAATCTGCTCGCTAAGAAGAAAATCAGCATAGAGATCATGTCTTATGTATGTTGCATGCAACGTATGCAACATATTTTCAATAAACTGAGTAGCAATGACATTTCTCTTCATGCAGTTAGCTCAAATGCTCAAGCAAATCTGAAAAAGACTTAAACATAAGCAAAAGAAATTGCGAGTTTGACATGCATAGCACGTTGAATCTTCGCAATGCTGATACATGAAGTACACACTACAATAAACATGAACAATCAGAAAAAGATCATTGAAAGATTAATAAAAAATAACAAGAGACTTCATAAAGATCTGAAAGTTCTAAGAATAGTCTGACTCAAGAAAATAGCAAAGAGCGAAAAGACTCATTCATTGCTCATTATAAAGATCACGATCGAAGTGATGATGAATTGACTAATGAACATGAGCATGTTAAACTTGTATCAAGAATGTGCATGTGAACTATTTAAGAAAAACTGTTGCATTACACAGTGCTTCAAATGTCACGAATTTGATCATATGACTAAGTTTTGCAGAAAAGATCAGCGTTGCGAAAAGTGCGCAGACAAGCATCACATCAAGAAGTGTGTGATGTCTTCAAATAAAAGACGTTGCGTCAACTGCAACAAAAATCACGAACTCTGAAGATGCATCTGTCTCAAGTGATGACAGCAGATGAAACAAGCATTCAAAATCTATAAAAACAGATTATTCAGATACTCTGAAACATCTAAATACAATCGCGCATTCTTCTCGCTGTTTCTGAACTCTTTAGATTCAACAAACTCTTCAGATTCAATGAATTCTTTTGATTCAACAAACTTCTTGAACTCAGCAACAATCATGTTGAAAACATGCAGTTGAATCACTGATGAATCGACTTAACAGATAGTAAAAGTTAAGAAAAGACGAGTTGATCTTTTTTCTTGCGTAAGTAGCGACTCAGATGAGATGACATCTGAGCAGATTCAGAAACGTTCAATCAGAAAGTAAGAAAGACTCTTGATGATTAAAAGCATACAAAGAGTCTTCTCATTGCAGAGTCAACAACAGCTACAAATAACTTTATGATAAAACAATCTTTTCTACAAATTCTACAGTACAACATCAGAAAGTCATTAAAAATTCAAGAATCATTTCTAATTAACAGAGAACTTCGTGAATTCAACATAGTAGCTATACAGAAGCAAGATCACAACAACAATGATTTACAATCATTTAGCTCAGCACACAACTTCTTTCATCTAGTGAAAAACTCATCATCGCAATCAAGAACATGCATATATGTTAATAAACATTTAAGATTCAATCAATGAATAGTAGAAACAGCTGAGTCAGACATTTGCTCAATCAAAATATTAATATGCAACGCAGATGATGAAACGCAGACGCTAAGACTTCTAAACGTCTACAATTTATGCTCACTGTTTACTACATTCACAGAAGAATCTTTAATCATTTCTCGTTTGAACGAACTACTCAAGAATGACTGCAAACAACTGATTGTAGAAGATTTCAATCTACATCATTCACACTGAGAGAAATGAAGATGCTTCACTCGTCATACAATGACTGATACTCTACTAAACGTCATTACAAATGCAAGACTGAAATTATTGCTGAAATCAAACATTATTACTTGCGAAGCTCACAATCAATTTACGACGATTGATTTAGTCTTTAGCAGCGAGAAAATACAGTTCATGACATGCAAGTGCAAGATACGAATTGATCTGCATCAAAGATTGAATCATCTTTTGATCATTACAGAACTATGTTTACAAACAATCTTAATGCAATTCTTGACTTGACAACTTTGAAAGAAAATGAATACAGAAGCATTAAGTGCTTATCTGCAAATACATCTTTCGTCAGATCGCTCTCTGAACAGCAAAGCTGAAATGAATGAAAGAGTGACAGAAATCATCAGAGTATTGCAGAAGATTATTGAGAAGTCTACTCTTTGAGCAAAATCATCAAATTAAGCAAGAGACTTCTGAAATCAGAGCTGCTTTGAAGTAGTAATGAAATCAAGATGACTGTGAATCATATGAAAAACGCAAGACATATTAGATGCGTGAAATAAATATTTGAAGTACAATGATCATAAAAACAAGATTATTCAACAAATGAAATGCGCACACTTCAGATCACAAATGCATGAGCTGAGCGAAGCATTCAAATTGATATGATGCTTTGCAAAATGAGCTAGAATCGAAAGTCAACTATTTAAAAAGCTTTCTCAGTTTTCGTCACTGAAGCGAAGCAACATTGATCATATGACAACGACGTTCGAGAAAAAAATCGAGATACTGCAAGAAAAGTTCTTTTTCTCATCTTTTTAAGCGAATGTCAGTGACATCACAGAGTCATTCATATCTTTGACAGTCTCATTCAATTCACGCATCACAGAAGATGAAGTGAAGCAGATAATTAAATGAGTAAAAGCAGACAAAGCATCAGACGCTTCAGATATTTCAAACAGAGCGCTTCAAGCGAGTCTTGCAGAACTGATCTCAGTACTGACGAGTTTATTCAATGCATGCATAACACACAAGTATTATTTGAAGCAGTTCAAAAAGACTCAGACAATAGTACTACATAAATCAAAGAAAAGTAACTATACAGATTCAAAGACATATCGACTCATTGCTTTGCTCAATATCATGAGCAAAGTGCTGAAGTTAATCATGATCAAAAGATTGAGTGACATAGTCAAGACTTATTGCATGCTATCTAATGCTTAAATGAGAGTAAGACGCAAGTGATTTGTGATCTTGACGTTAAATTTACTGATAGATCAAGTTCACACAGTATGAAATTACAAAATCAAATACGTAGCGTTCATGCTAAGTCTAGACGTCATCGAAGCATTTGATCAAGTCTCACACATCAGACTTCTGCATACGTTGAAGATGAAAAGAACGTTGAGCTACATAATTGAATGAACACGCAGCTTTCTAAAAGATTAAGAGACATCGCTAATATTTGATGAATAAATAAGTGACATGCGCGAGATAAATGCAGACATATCACAGAAGTCTTTCATTTTATCGATTCTCTTTCTATTCTTTAACGCAAGTTTAATTGAAAAATGCGAAGCATTGAAAATTAAAATCGAAGTGCTTGACTTCATAAATGATATTAACATTCTAGTCTACGACAGATTCACTGAAGAAATCTGCAAAACACTGAGCAAAGCATATGATGTCTGCGCAAAATGAGTTTGCACTCATGACGTAACATTTGCATCAGAAAAGTATGAGTTCACGCATTTCACTAGAAAATTGAAGAGATTCAACATGATGACTAGCATACAAATAAAAAGCTCAGTTATCAAATTGAAATCAGATGTACAAGTTCTAAAGATGCAACTGAACATGAAACTGCAATGAGATGCACATCTTCAACAAATAAAGACGAATCACGTCACAAGAATGCTGACACTGAGTTATCTTGAAGTCTTCACATGAGAAGTTATTTTCACAAAAGCGAGACAAGTATACTCAGCAGTAATGAGATCAGAAATTGCATTTGAAGCGTCAGTCTGACATCAGCGTGACAAGAAAGATGAACTATTGAGCAAAGAATGTAAACTAGAAACACTTCAGAATCAGACTTTGTATCACGTAGCAGAAGCATTCAAAAGAGTAAACATTGAAACTCTAAAGACAGAAACATACATAAGCTCGCTACATGTTCATTTGAACATGCTACAGAACAAGATCATGCTACACAGTCATGTCAATAATTGAATGCAAGAGATCAAACAAGCATGCAAATCAATATGCATTCATTTGACGAAAGTTATTCACGTCATTTCTTGATCACTCATCATCAAGAAAATGATACTTCTGAATGTTTTTATTTGAGAAGATGTGAAAATACAGTTGAGATGCAGACGACGCATTTTCTTCTTCACAATGATTTCAACAAGCGATAGCATTGCAATAGCGCAGTATCACAAAGATCAATGAAATCAACGATGAGAAAAGTACAGAGAATGCGTTGCAAACATCAATGCAATTTCAGCACAAAGATTGCATCTGAGCAATAAGACAATAAAGATGCGTGATGATTTTCAGAAAGCAGAAAGCACTCTTGCAATGCACATCAGAATCAAACGCATAAATCTGAATGCTTATTTGCATTTTAAAAATGTTTCAGACATGAATAGCTTGCGATGCAACTGCGAATGAAGTCATCAAACAATGAAGCATGTACTCATGCATTGCTTGAACTGATTGCATCTGCGATCAAGAATGCTACAAAATGCTGACTTTTCAGACTATCAAATAATCATCGTCATCACGAAGAGTTTTAAAGCAATAGCGAAGATGATGATGAAAATAAAGCTCTTGAAGCAATTTAGAATGACTAGAATACTCATTCTTTAATGTGCAATCAACGTGAACAAATTTGATACATAGTCTCAAAACTCATTGTTTCAACTGCATGAAGCAGTCATATAGACTGCGAGTGATTTTCTATCTCAGAAAGTTTTGTTCACTTGATACAAATAGCATAAAGTTTCTCATGAGTTGATTTAATCGATGTCACAAGAGTGTATGAATTTATTATTATTATTATTATTCATACACTTTTGTGACATTGATTTAAACTCAATTCATGAGAGAAACTATGTTATGTATATTGAATGAACAAAATTCTTTGAGAAAGAAAATCACTCATTGATTACATGATGATTTTACATCATCAAAACAATAAAATTGACACTATGTTATCAGTAATGAATCTTTAACTTCTATTCAACGCATGATGCTTAAGTAAACTCTTGATGAAAATGTTTATGCTGTTTGATTATGATACATCATCTTTGCTCTGCTTTTCATTGATAATATTTTATACAAACAATGTTTTAATTCAATTCTTAATTCAAAGATGAAAAATATTTTCTTTGCATTCATGATGTTTATGATTATAATGTCAAAAACTGCATTCTCTTGCTTAATGATTATCATTCATTGAGCAAAGAAATATGTGATGAAAGAAAGATGTATATGATGAGAAGATAAAGTATGATTGTATTAAATAACTTTATTCTGCTCTTGATTTGACTTATGTCATATAAACGTTGAATAGATTGTTAGTATAAACATGCAGTTACAATCATTTAATGCATGATTTTAATCAATAGTAAAAAATGCATTCTGATCATTTTCATGAGTTTTTAATTTTTCATGTAAATAGATGTATGATTTGACATCAAGTAAAAAAGATGAGTTCAAGTCTCTTCAATATATCAGCATAATCAACGAGTTACTACTTCTTCAAGCACTGTAATCATGATTCTCAGACTCATCATTTGAAATGATTATTTTATCTAATATTTTTTCATTAATTACTCAATGATAAATTGATAATAAGATTTATTTGTACATGATGTCAGTTACGAATCTTTTGATTTTATTTTATGTTTGAATAGAAGTCAGAAGAGTCAAGAGATCTCAATTCAACGCAGTTTGAATGATGTTAAAATGTTGCGTGATCAGAAAAGTCATCATGCAAAGTTTTCATTTATGTGACAGCTTTTCTTCTAATAGTCACAATCAATCTACAAAGAAGATTAATGACATGTTAATGTCAGTAAGAAATGAAAAGATACTGCTAGTGATTAAACAACTCAGATGAAGAGTCTGAAAGTTGTGACTATAAGTGATTGAAGAATTTGCGATTCATTAACTGCGTTGATATCAAAACATTTTCATCACATCAACAATGTCATCAAGTAATTGATGAAAAGATATCAGATAGAATAGTCATTTCAAGTATTGAGAGTTGTGACTACAATGTTTGAAGAAGTAGTGACTCATTGATTATGCTGATATATTAAGAAAACTTGAACTCATCTTCTTTACTTGATGTCAGATTATTCATCTATCTATGTGAAGAATCAAGAGCTCAAAAGAATGATCAGAATGCATTCTCTTTCATCAATTAAAGTCAAACATCAAATGATTGCAATTGCACATTTATATTAACAATTCATTCAACATCTACATGACACAAGTCAAATCAAAAGAAGAAAAGAATTACTTAATACAATCATACTTTATCTTTTCATCATGTACATCTTTCTTTTATCACATATTTCTCTGCTCAATGAATGATAATCATTAAGTAAAAGAATGCAGCTTTACATATGTTACAATCATGAACATCATGAATGCAAAGAAAACATCTTTCATCTTTGAATCAAAGATTGAATCAAAACATCGTTGTATAAAATATCATAAATGAAAAGCAAAGCAAAGATGATGTGTCATAATTGAACAACACAAACACTCATTAAGAGTTTACTTGAGCATCACATGCTGAATAAAAGCTATAAATTCATTACTTGATAACACAGTGTCAATCTTATTGTTTTGACTGCGCAAAGCAGTTGTATAAACAACAAGTGATTTTCTTTCTCAGAAAGTTTTGTTCATTCAATATAAATAGTATAAAGTTTCTCATGAGTCGAGTCTAAATTGATGTTACAAAAGTGTATGAATTACAATTACAATTACTCAATAATATTATCAATATGATGAAAATGTTTTAATATCAATGCAATTAATGAATTGCAAATTCTTTAATCACTTGTAATTATAATTTGCAAACTCTTCATTTAAATTGTTTATTTCATTAGTAATATCTTTTCATTTTTTACTGACATTGACATGTCATTAATCTTCTTTATAAATTGATTGTGACTGTTAGAAAAAATGTTGTCGTGTAAATAAAAACTCTGCATGATGACTTTTCTGATCATGCAACATTTTAACATCATTTAAACTGCGTTGAATTGAAATTTCTTAACTCTTTTGAATTCTATTTGAACACAGAATAGAATCAAAAAATTCATAGTTGATATCATGTATAAATGAATTTTGTTGTCAATTTATTATTTTATAATATAAATATTAAATTTTTAATAAAATTAAATTTTTAAATTTTTATTTATTAACTTTATTTGAGAAATAATCACAACGCATGCATTACAAATTTTGAAAAAGAGCATTATAAACAAAACAAAGTAAATTTAGAAAATGATTGAATGATGATGAATTGCATGAATTGCAGCAATGCTGATTCAAAGATGATTGCAAGTGATGTTAATTCATCACAAGAAAACAAAGATGTAAAATTGAAATGCTTATGCAATGATGAAGAAAATGTTGTTAACATTATTGATTTATTAATAAAAATATCAACATTAAAGAAAGAAGAAAGTAAAGATTATTCATGAAAAGAAATAATATTAAAGCTGATTCAACATCTTCAACTCAATTTAAAAGAAAAACATCATGCAAATCAAAATGCATTTATCATGAAGAATGTATAGAAATTAAAGACATCAATTCAACTGTTTAACAAGCAGTTGCAAATACAAAGAAGTACACATTTTTCAATGAAAATCATGTTATGAATGAACATGATAAAAGAAGAAACAGCAACAAGAAAGCAACATTTCAAAGATGATTTATCATTACTTTGCAAGAAAAGAGAAATCATGATTAAAATAATGAACAAAAGAGAAATAAAAAAGATACAGAAGAAATTAATTAAGCAGATTCTACAGAAAATTGCAAGCATATTGATAGATTAAAGAAATTTAATCATGTCACTTTGCAAGCTGAATAGCAATAACATTTCTCTTCACGCAGTTAGCTCAGATGTTCAAGCAAATCTGAAAAAGATTCAAACATAAGCAAAAGAAATTGCAAGCTCAACATGTGTAATACATTAAATATTCGCAATGCTGACACATGAAATACACATTACAATAAACATGAATAATCAGAAAAAAATCATTGAAAAATTGATAAAAGATAACATAAAATTTCATGAAGATCTGAAAGTTTTAAGAATAGTTTAACTTAAGAAAATAATAGAAAGTGAGAAGATTCATTCATCATTCATCATAAAGATCATGATTGAAGCAATGATGAATCAACTAATGAACATAAGCATGTTGAATTCATATCAAGAATGCATATACAAATTATTTGAAAAGAACTGTTGCATTACATAATGCTTCAGATGTCATGAATTTGATCATATGATTAAGTTTTGCAAAAAGAATCAACATTGTGAAAAGTGTGCAAATAAACATCATATTAAAAAGTGTATAATGTTTTTAAATAAAAGATGTTGCATCAATTGCAACGAAAATCATGAACTTTGAAGATGCATCTGTCTCAAGTGATAACAGCAGATGAAACAGATGTTCAAAATTTATAAAAACAAATCATTTAAATATTCTGAAACATTTAAATACAATTACACATTCTTCTTGCTGTTTCTGAACTCTTTAAATTCAATGAACTCTTCAGATTCAATGAATTCTTTTAATTCAATGAATTTCTTGAATTCAACAATAATTGTATTGAAAACATGCAGTTAAGTTGTTGATGAATCAACTTAATAAATAATAAAAATTAAGAAAAGATGAGTCAATCTTTTCTTTTGTGTAAATAGCAACTCAGATGAGATAATATTTAAGCAGATTCAGAAATGTTTAATCAGAAAGTAAGAAAAACTCTTGATGATTGAAAGCATACAAAGAGTCTTCTCATTACAGAGTCAACAACAGCTATGAATAACTTTATGATGAAATAATCTTTTCTATGAATTTTACAGTACAACATCAGAAAGTTATTAAAAATTCAAGAATAATTTTTAATTAACAAAGAAATTCGCGAATTTGACATAGTAATTATATAAAAGCAAGATTGTAACAACAATGATTTACAATTATTTAACTCAGCACACAACTTCTTTCATTTAATGAAAAACTCATCATTTTAATTAAGAACATGTATATACATTAATAAACATTTAAAATTTAATCAATGAATAGTAGAAACAGCTGAATTAAACATTTGCTTAATCAGAATATTAATTTGCAATGCAAATGATGAAACATAAATGTTAAGACTTTTAAATATTTACAATTCATATTCATTGTTTACTACATTTACAAAGAAATTTTCAATCATTTTTCATTTGAATGAATTACTCAAGAATGATTGTAAACAACTGATCATAAAAGATTTCAATTTACATCATTTTCATTGAAAAGAATGAAAATGCTTCATTCATCATATGATGATTGATATTCTATTAAACATCATTATAAACATAAGACTGAAATTATTGCTGAAATTAAATATTATTATTCATGAAGTTCATAATTAATTTACGATGATTAATTTAATGATCAGCAATAAAACTCATCTGTATGCAATGCTGACTACAAATTTACTGTTTAGCTACAGTAAAGTTTAAAAATTATCAAAAGTTTGAATAACATCAAGATGTTGCATGATGATGAAGTGTTGTGAATTGATTGCATGCAAAGTTTTCGTGATCATGCAGACTTTGATAATCTCAATGTGCATGCTATAAGCAATCTGCATGCAAATGAGAAAGTCAAATAGAATGCAGAACTACGAGAAAAATCGCTTATGAAAATCATTCAATTCAGTATCTTGTCATCATGATGACAAGAACTGAGACAAAACATTCTTATGTTTGATCTGTTGAAAATGATTAGCAGAAAAAACTTGAATCATGAATATTCTTTAAATTTACATGCTAACTACATATAAATCTTGTTAAGACTGCATGTCTGTTACTACAACATGAACAACTCATGAAACTCATTAAGTTTAACATAAGCAAACTCAAGAATCTCATTAATATCATTTAACAAACGTTCAAACACAGACATTCTATACATGAGTGATATGCTGACGAGAAGACTTTGTTAAGAGAAGAGAGACACAAGCGAGTTAATAAAGAATGATTGAACTACACTGTCTGATTAAAAGTGTAGCATATGAACATTTCTACAAGATACAATTGATTTGCATGAGAAAGATCTCTACAAATAATGCAAAACAGATGAGTTGCATGCTTTCAAGCGAAGTGAGTATCTGCGAAGCGTGATATACAATGATGATGACTGTTGATCTTAAGAATCTCACTTCTTTACTGAACTCTGACTCTTAAATGTTTTGATGATAAAGTCAATCTTTAGTTGAAAATATCATCTGTATAGTTCAAGAGAACAGTAGTATGTGTTGATGTGATTAAAGAAGAAATCAACTACGATATACATATGTATTGCAGACGAAACATCTGCAACTCATGCTTAAAAAGTAAACTGTCAAAATCTAAGCAGTGAAAGATCTCATTCATCTTGAACTGTGAATTTGTTGCAAGAAATTCTCTTTGAGTAATTTCTCAAGTCTAAGAGAAAAATCAGCATAGAGATTGTGCTTTATGTATGTTGCATGCAACGTATACAACATATTTTTGATAAACACTACGTTCACTTCAAAGAAATATAAACTTACACACTTCACTCATAAGTCAAAAAGATTTGACATGACAGTCAATTTATGCATAGAAAACTTGATAATAAAGTCAAAATTAAATGTATGAGTTTTCAAAGTGCAACTGAATACAAAACTACAATGAGATTTGCATTTTCATCAAATAGAAGCAGATCATGTTATTAAAATGCTGATGCTTAGTCAACTTGAAATCTTCATCTGAGAAGTTACATTTGCAAAAGCAAGACAAATATACTCAATAATGATAAGATTGAAAATGACGTTCAAAGTATCAGTATGACATCAACGTGATAAAGAAGAGAGATTGTCAAGTATGAAATGAAGACTAGAAACTCTTCAGAATCAAGTGTTGCATCATATGATTGACATCTTCAAAAAAATGAACATCGAAACGCTGAAAGTTGAAATATATACATTCTCGCTACATGTTCATCTGAACAAGCTACAGAATCAAGTCACACTACGCAGTTGAATCAACGACAGAACACAGAAGACTTAATGAGCATGCAAGATCATATGTGCTCATTTGATAAAAACTAATAAATTCATTTCTTGCTTCTCAATCTTCAAAAAAATGACGTTTCTGAACGTTTCAATTCACAAAGAAGCAAAGATACAGTTTAGATGTGAATGACTTGACTTCTTAATGTTGACTCAAATGAGTGAACGTGCGATTGCACAGTTTCATAAAAATCAATGAGATCTTCAATGAGAAAACTACAAAAAACGCATTGCAAACATTAATGCATTCTTCGCTCAAAAATCTCATCTATTCAAAAAGTCAGTAAAGATGCGTGATGATTTTCAGAAGATTAAAAGCACTCTTGCAATTCACATCAGAATTGAACGCATAGAACTGAATGTTTATCTGCATTCAAGAAATGTGTTGAGCGTGAACAGTTCTTGATGCAACTGCAAATAAAGTCATCAGACAGTCAAGCATATTCTGATGCACTGCTTGAATTGAATGCATCTTCAATTAAATATGCTATGAGACGTTGACTTCATGAACTATTGAATCATCATTTCAATCACGAAGAATCTCAAGACAACAGCGAGAATGATGATGAAAACGAAGCTGCTGAAGCAGTTTAAAGTGACAAGAACACTCATTCTTTAACATGCAATCATCGTAATCAAATTTGATACATAGTTTTAATTTTATCGTCTTGACTGCATGTAGCAGTCGTATAGACAGCGAGCGATTTTCTATCTCAGAGAATTTTGTTCACTCGACACACATAGCATAGAGTTTCTCATGAGTCGACCTAATTAATGTCACAAGAATGTATGAATTTATTATTATTATTATTATGATTATGATTAATTTAATCTTTAACAGCAAGAAAATACAGTTCATGATATGTAAGTGCAAAATATGAATTGATCTGCATCAGAGATTAAATCATCTTTTGATCATTACAAAATTATGTTTATAAACTATCTCAGTGCAATTCTCAATTTGATGACTTTAAAAGAAAATAAATACAGAAGCATTGAGTATTTATCTGCAAATACATTTATCTTTGAATTGCTTTTTAAATAACAAGATTATAATGAATGACAGAATGTGCAAAATTATCAAAGTATTACAGAAAATCATTGAGAAATTTATCTTCTTGACAAAATCATTAAATTGAGTAAGAAACTTTTGAAATTAAAGCTGCTTTAAAGTAGTAATGAAATCAAGATGATTGTAAATCATATGAAAAATGCAAAATATATTAAAAGCATGAAATAAATATCTGAAGCACAATGATTATAAAAACAAGATTATACGACAAATGAAATGCATACACTTCAAATCATAAATGCATGAGCTGAGTGAAGCATTTAAATCAATATGATGCTTTGTGTTAAAGATCAGCATAAAGTGAGTCATATGAGTGTCATTTAACTAATAGATAAATGCTAAGAAAGAAAAGTATCTACAGAATAGAACTCGTAACTTATATGTGTATTTCTGATCTCTGTGCTAGACTCGAAAGAGTTGACATCTTACACAGATGATGCAGAGACTCGATGACATCATTTCTAGCTTAAATGCTCACTAGACTCAATTAGAGATAATTGAGATCGAGAATAAAGTCGAGAATAAATTGAGAATAGAGTTAAGAATAGATCAAGAATAAAGTCAAGAATAGATCGAGAATAAAGTCAAGATCATAATATTATTTTCTCTTTTCAACAATTCATGTTTGCATAAATGTATTTTCTTAGTGCGCTCGATCAGAATATCGAGTGTAAAAGTCATCAACAACATTCTGAGTGTTTATGAATTCATCATCATCAATGTTATATCAGTTAAGATCATTGTTATAGTTCTTTCATTTTACTTGATATTGAAGTTGTCTTCAATATCATCAAGAGTTCAGAATATCATCGATTTTTCATTCATTCTCATCATTTATCACAATTGATCTTGAAGAATCATTCTTTTGATCAGGCAAGAAATCATTGATAACAAGACAAAGAAGTTTGAAGTGAAATACATCGTAAATATGCATAGTTTCTGATAGTTTCAATTTATACAAGAAGTCAACAAAGTTGAGCATGTTGAATGAATCAAGCATTTTGTCATTCAGCTTTTTGAATTATCTCGCTGTGACTATGTTTCTTTCGTCTAGAAATATCTTTGATTCAATCTTGTAGTTGATCTTTTTTCTATGCTTATTAACTTGTTTCATCATTTGCTTTTGTGTCTTGACAAGAGTCTTGCAAGCGAATATTAATGTTTTGTTTATGTGTTCAGATATATTCTTGACTCTGATGATCTGCAAACACTTGCAAGTGTTTTCATACTTGATGATGTCAAAATTAAAGCTCATACGAGAATGAAAATTCTTGTTTAGAAAGAACGAGATCAAGAAGATGACTGAGAACATGATGTTATTGTTGATAAACTTGATCATGAACAATCATTTGAATCAGTCGTTCTGCATGTACAAGCAGAAGAAACAAAGATATCTTTCAACATTCTGATTTGCTCGTTCGCTCTGATCATTGATCTGTGAGTGATAGACTGTGAACAATCAAAGAAAAATGTTTAGTCATTTGCAAAGAAACTTTCAGAGAATGAAAATGAACTGTGAATCTCAATCAAACACAATGAAGTTGAGTAAATCATGAGTTTGATATATTCATTGAATTAACAGCTCAGCTGTTCTTTCTGCTGTGATATCTTCATCATCAATGATGCAAGAAATGTAATGTCTTTTCTTTGACAATCTGCAGACTACAGTCAAAATCGCGTTGTAATCATCAGAAGAAGATAGATCAATAATAAAATTCATGACTATGTCACGTCATTGCTGTTCAAATATCAACAAAGAATGTAGTAGTTCATTGAATTTATTCTGAGATGTCTTCAAGCGTTGACAGATATAGCAGTTTCTAATATAACAATCTACTGTCTTTTGCATTGAGAATCAATAGTAGTAACGTCTTATGACTTTCACAGTTCTAAGAATATCAAGATGATCAATTGAGAATTGATCATGCATCTCACGAATCAGATTCATTTGTAAAGTCTCGTTGAACGAGACTCATAAATGATCATCTTGATACAAGATTTCATTCTGAACTCAACAATTCTTTAATCTGATATCTTTTCATTGTGTCTCGTTTCTTGATATTGCTTCATAAAGCAGAGTACAATTCTTGTTGATTCTATTAGTTTTAAGAATCTGTTGATAAATTGATTGACTGACATCTTTCTTTAAATCAGCAATCTTCATTCAATTTAACATCAGAATCATGATTCGCTGATAATGATAGCGCTCATTCTTAAGATCTCTGAGCATGACATTGACTTGACGAGTTAATGCATCGATCTTGATGTTCTGTTTATCAGATCAATACATTATTTTGAAATTGAAGTCAGTGAGCTTTTGTACTCAGCACATCTGTCGTCTGCTAAGCTTTTTATCTTTCATCAATGACGTAAGTGCTTGATGATCAATGAAGACTTTGATAGAAATATCAGTCAGCTTCAGCTCAGATCATTAATGCTCAAATGCTTGAATAATGATCAGCAGTTTCTTATCATATATCTCGTAGTTGCATTCAGCGAAAGACAGATTCTTGCTATAGAAGACAATAGAATGCAGTGTTTTCTCATCATCATACTAAGATAGAACTTCATCGTTGACGTAGTTGAATGAATCAGTTTCAAGAATTGTCTCATGAGTCTGATCAAAATGACGAAGTATCAAAGTCTTGATCATGCGTTTCTTCATATAATTGAACGTCGTCTGACAGATTTGATTTTATTCAAATATGATCTTCTTTTGAGTAAGTTGAATCATGAGATGAACAATCTTCAAGAAGTTCTTGATAAAGCATTAATAGAAATTGCAGAAGTTGATGAAGAACTGTATTTGAGTGAGATTGATGAAAGTAAATTATTCAATGATCATTTGTATCTTTCAAGAATTCATCTTTAGTTTCTTAATGAATATCAATAGCTTTAGAAAGATGATCTCTTGCATATGAAACTTTCATTTGTTTATGTCTATCTGTAGATCAGTCTCTTGTAGTCTCTGCAAGATTAATCATACATGTCGCTTGTGCTCTTTCAGAGTCTTGCTGTAGATGATAATGTCATCTAGATAAATCTGACAAGTATGATGTAGATATTCAAACAATACATCATTCATGTAATGCTGATAGAAAGCAGATTCATTGATTAAATCAAAGAGCATTACATGATATTTGTATGAATCGAAGAAAATAATGAAGATAGTCAAATTCTCGCTGTTCAAGTGCATGCATAGTTTGTTGAACATGACAATTATGTTTAATTGAGTCAGATACTTGCTTTCTTGTATACGAGCGAGAATCTCGTCTATCAATGACAAAGAATAACGATTTTGTTTGATCAAAGCATTGAGCTTTCTATAATCTATACAGAAACGCAAGCTATTATCTTTCTTTTCAATGAACAAGATGAGCGAAACATAAAGAACGAAGCTTAAGAAAATAAACTCTTTGTTTAAATGTTCAATCAGATACTTTTTTATCTTTTGAAGTTTGTAGTTGAACATCTTATAAAGTCTGCTTCAAGAAAGTGTTCTCTTGTTGATTAACTCAACTTTGTGATCATAGAGATGATGAGATGATAGCTGATTAATCATTGCTCGATCGAAGACATCTAAATAGTCATGATACTCGAAGAAAAGCTTGACTTTGATCTGCTCAAGAGTTTCAACGTAAGAGAGTTCATGCAAATTTATACTCTCAAGCTTATTCTTGACTGTGCTTATGAGTCGATCGATTTCAGAGACGATAACAGCAAAGATGTTCACATCAACGCATTTGACTAGCATTTTATAAGCAGCAGTCTCTATCATTGCAATGTTCATTGAATTAAAGAATGATTTGAAAATTTTGACGCTAGTTAAAGTCGCGTCGCGCGATTTTAACTATTCAATTAGTTTTACTGACTTCTCATTGAACTGACTGAAAGAGAATGATTTCTGACTAGATTGAGATGTAACAGAAGTGAAAGATCTCTTTAATATATGAGTAGAAGTCAAGCTTTTCTGTTTCAATGTTGTTTTATTGCTTGAGAATAAAATAATTGATTTTAAATGATGATTGAAATTCGAAAATTGAAGAGAGTCAATTTGCATGTCTATGACTAGTTCTGTTTTGTTCATTCATGTTTTTTCTAAAATCATTTAATGTTGTTTTAATCAAGTGATTAACATAGAAGTAATGTTTACTGTATGATCTTGAATCGTTAGATTCAAATAAATGACATGAGTAATGAGTTTTTTTGCATAATGATGATTGAATTCTCGTATTGACTTTGCCTTAGTCAAAGTCAAAGACTCAATTTGCAACTGATCACAAACAATTTGCGCGATTACTTCATCAATGAACGAATAGTTAGCAGCTTCAGTGTCAATCAATGACTTTAATGAGTAACTAATTTCATTGCTAGAAAGTACATATTCAGTAGTCAAAAATTCAGAAGCAAAAGAATCATCTGACATGCTTATCATTGAAGAAATTAACACATCTTTCATCGCGTCTTTGATGAAAGTCACTAGTTTTTTGCCTCGTCATTCTTGATAGACATTTTCTCATTATCTTTATTCTTGAGAATGACTATCTCATGCAGATGAGAAGTAAATGCATGAAATGTTAAGATGTTAATCTTGTTTAGTTGAAAGCAATTCTTGAATAAGTGATCTGATGCTTTGCATGTATAGCAGATGATTGACGTTCTCGCTTGATTAAACTCAAGAGTAGAAAAGATGATGAGTTTAACATAGTTGATTATTGAGATTAACAGTGCTGACGAGAGAGTAACGCGTTTGTCAGATACTGCAGTAAATTTGATGATTCATTGCTCGCTGCGTAGCTAATAGTAAACTCGCTGTCTATTATTCACATTTTGAAGAAAGTTTCTTAGATGAGTGAGCGAGACAAAATTCTCGAGACAAATTGATAAAGCATTCTGCAAGCAATTATTGATTTTATTCTGAAGATCGTTCATCAGAATGCGATCATCATAGTTGAGATAACTGAATAGCTTCATGAACTTAAAGTAGAAGACATTGAAAGACTTGTCAATTTGTCTTAAAGCATTATACTTGTGATGACACTTTCGATTCTTATCTATGTCATCATATATTCTCTTCAGATGCTCAAATAACTCGTCAGTTGATGTGTATGAGTAAGAGATGTCATGATAACATCTGATGAAGATGTGTTCAACAGCATCATCTTCTAGTCTAGATATCACATAGACAATATGAATATTTTCAGTATCAAAATAATTGACATTTGTCTGAAGCTTGTTGTTAATCTTGATTCTTCAGCTGTTTCATGTTGATTCATCTTCATCAGTGAATATAAAAGAGTTCAAAAACTTGAAGAACTTGTGATGATTGTTTTCGAATAAAGTGAACATCTCTTGTTGAGTTCATTTCTCAATAAAAGCTTGTGACTTGATGTCTTAATGTCTTGATGTTCTTGAAGCTGATCAGCTTAAGATCATCTCTCTTTGAGTATCAACATCTCTTCTTGTAGTCGAAGATTAATCTTCTTTAAAGTGTTGATTGACGCGCGATTGATCTTTAGTTAATTCAATCTCTTGTTATGTTTGATCTGCATGATGATTCAATGCTTGATGCACTTCAGAGTCATGTCTTGTTGAGCTTTAAGTTCGTTTAACATCTTGATAATCTCGTCAAGCTGACTCTTGACTCATTGACGCAATTGTTTCTTGTTCTTTATGTTTCATGAGATTTCGACTTTCTCGACTTTATTTGAAGCATTAAATGATAGCATGAAAACTTGTTTATTTGCAGTGCTTCTAAGCAATTGAGCTGATCATGACTCGACTGACTTGAAGTCGTGTGTCATGATAAATGTATGTGAGATGTAAAGATAGATGTAAAGATAGATGTAAATTCAAAGAAGTTCTTGTGAATTTTCTGGTAAATAAATGAGTGCAAATTCGAAGAATTTCTTGCGAATTTTTGTCAGAATCATGCCTAGATGAGTCAATCAGCGAAAGTCAGGGTTGAATAATGCTTGATCTTTAGAGATAGCTATAACTGAATATTAAGAATACAGAAGAAGATTGATACAAGAGCTTCTATTTATGTAATGTTCAGAGACTGCGCTAGGCTCGAAAGAAATGTGTTTGTGACATGAAAAGAATGTGATGTAGATGAACAAGATGTTGGTGAAAGAAAAGAGTGTTGGGAAAGAAAAAGAATGTTGGGGAAGAAAAAGAGTGTTGAGTCATATCTGAGTCATATCTGAGTCATATCTGACTAGCTCGCTGATTAGTTCTAATTATTACGCAGAGAACTCGCTAGTGTTCACTGCAAATTGATTAGAACTTCAGCCTTGTTCAGCCTTGATACGCTCGTAACATTACCTCTCTCTTCGAAAATTCATGTTCACATGAATGTAGTTTCTTTGCTCGCTTTTGTTGATAGTTATTCCGATATTTAGCGCGGTTTGTTTGAATATAGCTTATGAAATTCGTTCAAAACTTTCTCTGAGTCATCGAATTTCTCTTTATCAACATAGTATCATTCGTCGTTTCTATCTAGATCTGTTCATTTGACTTTGTACTGTATTCGACCTCGATAGCGTCTGAAGTTCAATATATCGTCTATCTTTCAGTGTTCATCATCTTTGATAGTGATTGACCTGAATGATTCTGAATGCTGTTCTGATAAAGAGTCTTCTAAATACGATTGCAGTAGCTTCGAACTGAACATTGAATGCAGATGCTTCATGCTGACTGATAGACGAATGTGATAGAAGATACTCACTTTCGCAGTGATTTGATAGAGATTCAGCTGTTTGTCTTTCAAATCTTTGCAGAGTCTCGTTGTCTTGACGTTTCTGAAAGATAATCAAACTCAGTTATCTACTTCATAAATGACGTTTCATCTATGTTTATTGACCTGAACTTTAATGATCAGCTTCGTCTTTTTCAATTGTTAACGATCGAAGCTCAGTAGTTCTTTCATTTGAATGACAATATCATCTGCTTTTCTAGCTTCAAGTCGTTCATAAGTTGTTTTGTAGTCAGTTGTATCTGAATTGAAACTCATTTGAAAGTGAAATTCTTTATTGAAGTAGAAGAGAGTCATTGAAGTGATCAAGAAGATATTGAAATTGTCGCTGAATTTCATCATAGATATTCATTTAACTCAGTCGTTCTGCATGTAATTGCAGTAGATTCTAAGTTCGCGTTCAACGTCTTGATTGACTCATTTCAATTGATCATTGATCTCAGAATGATAGACTGTGAATAAACTAGCTGTGATTCTCAGTCGTCTGCAAAGACTTTTTCACATAGTTGATATGAATTGAGAGTCTCTGTTTGAAACAATAGAACTGAGTAGATCATGCAGTCGATAAACGTTTCATAGCATGATTCAAACCGTTTTTTCGACTGAGATGTCATCGTCTTCTCAATGACAGGAAACATAGTGACGTTCTTTGATGAAACAACATATGATTGTGCAAATGACGTTATAGTCTTCTGATAGAGATAGCTTAGTAATAAAGTTCATAGTTATATCTTTTCAGCGTTCTTGTGAAATGAGTAGAAAATGATGAAGTTCATTGATGTTATTTCTAGAGACTTTGCTTCGCTGACAGACATGACAGTTTTGAATGTACTGTCTGACTGTGACTCAATAATCTAATCAATAGTAGAATCGTTGAATTAGATCAATAGTTCATCTATTGTCAAAGTGAAAGATTGAGAGCTGATCATGAATTTTCTGCAGCAGTTTCGTATGCATATTCTCGAAGACTCACAGTAAGTCTTTTCTAAATAAAACGTCGTCAATGATTTCGCAGTCTTTCAATTTAGTGATATGAAATTTGAGCTTGTTTTCGTTCATAGCTTGTCTATATTCGCTGCAGAGCTCATCAGTTTGATTGATCATACGTACTCGTTGATAGAGATTTGCTTTCGGTTCAACAGATAGAACATCAACTTTATCAAGGGTCAGAATAGTTTGAAAACAATCTTCAAGACGCTGAGCTGATTCAGAGACATTCGCTAGAGACATTCTGATTAAAGCATCGACTTTAGTGTTCATTTTGCCTGATCTAAAGATGATCTGAAAGTTGAACTTCAATAGAACGTTCAGATAGTTGACTTGTCATTGACTCAACTGTTTGTTTTTCATGAAGATCTTCAAAGTCTGATGATCAATGAACATCTGAATGAGTAGTTCAATGCATTTCAGCTTAAGTCATCAATGTTCGAAGCATCGAATAATGACTAGCAATTTCTTGTCATAGATGTGGTAATTGATTTCAGCGAGAATCATGCTTTTGCTGTAGAAGATCATCGAATGAAGAACTTTCTCGTCATCATACTGAGATAGTATTTCACCTTTTACATAGTTTGAAGCATCAATCTTCAGAATAGCTTGTTGTTTGAGATCAAAGTGACGAAGTACTGAGATTGAGCTAACTTGTTTCTTTAGATTGTCAAAGACTTGAACACAGATATCGTTTTAAACAAAAGACGTGTTTTTTCTAGTCAGCTGAGTGAATGATTTGACTAGCTTCGAGAAGTTCTTAATGAAACGACGGTAGAAGTTAACAAATTTCACGAAGCTCTGAATTTCTTTTAGATTGGTTGAAGTGATTCAGCTGACTATGACTATCACTTTGCTGAGATTCATACGAAGATCTAGTTCTGATACGATGACTTCTAGAAAGACAGTCTCTTCTACATCAAATTCGCACTTTCGAATATTCATCTGCAGTTCAGCTTCACGTAGTCGACTCAATACTAGTTTGACGTGATCTCTATGTTTCTTTTTCGTTTTGCTATAAATGAGAATGTCATCTAGATAGACTTGACAAAAGTCGTTCAGAAAGTTTCATAGAACATCATTCATATATTGCTGAAATGAGGTTGATTCGTTAGTCAGTTCGAAAAGTAGCACTCTATATTTATATGCTTCTAAAGCAGTGATAAAAGTGATGTAATTCTCGCTATCAAGATGCATTTGAAGTTTGTTGAACGCTGATATGATATTCAATCTCATCAGATGCTTGCAACTCACTATCTTTTTAATGATCTCATTTATTAGCGATAAAGAATATTTATTTCTTTTGAAAATGACATTTAGCTTTTGATAGTTCACGCAGAATCGAAGATCTTCATTTGCTTTGAGAGCGAATAGAACGGGGAAGAAATAGAGAGTCTGACTAGAAGTGATGACTTTCTTCAACAGATTCTCGTTTAAGTACTTCTTTATCTTCAGAAGTTTAACAGAGAACATTTGATAGACTTGACAGCAAGAAAGCGTTGAATCACTGATGAGCTCGATTTTATGATCGTAGAAGCGATGAGAGAGTAGTTTATTCAATTGAGCTCGATCAAAAACATCTAGAAACTTATGATATTTCAATGACAGCTTCGCTTTAATATCTTTCAAATTGTGAGTTGTTTCATTGATTAAAGAGACGTTTAGAGCGTTCAAATTGCACTGAGTATTGTACGCGATTTTTCTATTGATGTCTGTCATGAATAGAGCAAAGACTTCAGTCTGATTCTTCTTTGAATGATTCAACAGTGTTTTGAATGAAGCTGCATTTATGCTTCAAATCGAGAATGACTCTTTCTGAGCAGTGATTGAAACAAGTCGTTTGAGCATCATAAAGATTTTAGTCTGAGTGATTGAAGAAGACGAAGTTGATCGTGACTAACTTGAGTGCTTTGAATTGAGAAGAATCGAAAAAATCGAAATAGAAGTATTCAATTGATTCGGAAAAACAATGACGTCGTTTCGCATATTCAGTAATATTTCGTTTTTGTTCATTCAGAGTTTACTCAATATGACTTCATGATGATCAATATCAGCTATCAACATTGATACAGTCAATTTCTTATGACTTTTGATGATGAGGTTGAGTAGAATTTTATGAGTGATGATCTTCTTAAATATCTTTTCATCATAATTTCTTATTAGCTTCTCTTTTGTCAGAGATATAAATTGAATTTCTAGTTTCTTGCATACTTTATTGACTAGATTAGCGAGTATGAGTGTATAAGTGACTGAATCACTGTCTATTAGCGAACGAAGACTGAAGAATTGATTCTGCGAGATGAGATGAGCATCAATTAGAAACGACTTTTCAAAGTAATTTTCTTCTGGTAGAATTTCGTCTAGTTTGCACAAAGATATAATCTTTATCTCTTCAATGACTTTTGAAGAGATGACTAGTTTTTTGAATCGAAATTCGAATTGAAATCGAATTCGAAATGATCATATTCATTGTTCACTGCATTGATTCTGATAGGTCGATCAAAGCACTCTTTAAAGCTATGATCTGATTTATGACATATGAAACAGGTTTCGACTAGAACGTCTGCTTCTTTGATGTTAGTTAAAACTGCGTCACACGACTTTAGATGATCAGGTTTTGAATGATCGACTGACTGAGTAACAACAGCTTTATAAAAGATGATCTTTGACAGATCGTTGATACATTTGATGAGATTAACTTTGTTCTTGATTTCTCGAATGACTCGCTGATCATTATTCAAATGAATCAGGTAGAAATGAATCTCTTTGAGAAAATCGAGTTGAACTAATTGATCTATTCAAATGAATCGAAGACGAGAATTTATTTTATCTTTCAGATCAATGATCAGTTGTTTTTCGTGATACTTCAGATAGAAAGATAATCGTTGAAACTGAGTGTAAAACTCACTGAACTTCTTTGATTCTTGAATCAAGTTGTAGTATTTTCTACGAAAGTTAACTTTCTTATCTGAATCATTGAACAACTCAGCTAGTTCTTTCAAAAGATCATCGATGATCTTATAGAAATTGACACAGTCACGTTCGCGTCTAAATTGAGTGACATCAGCTGCGTCATTGAATAATCTGAAATGTACATAGCTCAGTTTGACTCGTTCATTTGAAAAGAGATCGACGTTGATCTCTAGTTTATTCTGAATTTTGTCGTATCAGTTTTCCCAAGTAGAATTCTTTTCATCAGTAAATCAGAAAGAATCAGGTATTTTCTGAGATCTAGAACGCTCAGAGTAGGTGAAATCAGAAGAAGTGATTTCTTTAGTTTGAAGTCTAGTCTTCAACTCTTTGATTTCGTCGTCTCATTATTTACTCAGCTTGTTGAGTTGATCTGTTTCTCTGTCGAGAATCATGCATCAAGTCTTTCAGTTTTCGATAGAAACAGAAGATATTACTGTTTCAGCAAATGACTCGTCATCTTCATTGATGAATGATTCAGCACTAGAGAGTTTCGATGAATCAGTCTCAGAGATTTGAGAAAAGCGACTTCGAAATTCTTCGAAACATTCTTCGATAGATGAACGTTTTGACATGGTGAAATTTGAAGAAAGAACGAGATCAAGCGAATGATGATGCTCGACAGTATTAATGAAGACATATGATCAAGTGTTTAATCTTCAGGAAAGAATGTTGTTGATTAAAGAAGTATTTTTGATTTGTAAGTTTTTGAGTGATTCTCAAGCAATTCACGAAGATTCTTTATCGTTGATTCTCTTAATCGAGTTGAACAGCTTATTTTCACTCGTCTGTTTCATGAGAATGAGTTGATTCTCTTAATCGAATGAACTTTGCATACTTAGTAAGCGATAAGTTGTCTAGCGATTCAAACAGTCTCATCGTTGATTCTATCAAACTCTCTAGTGTTGTTCAGTCTTTTGATTGCGTCGACCATCAGATAAATGAATTTCTTTAGACTCATTCTGTCTGTATAAGTTTGTTGAATGAGTAATGAGATCAGTATCATGTGATTAATGAATTTTTAATATAATGTCAGAATCATGCCTAGATGAGTCAATCAGCGAAAGTCAGGGTTGAATAGTGCTTGATCTTTAGAGATAGTTATAACTAAATATTAAGAATACAGAAGAAGATTGATACAAAAGCTTTTATTTATGTAATGTTCAGAGACTGCGCTAGGCTCGAAAGAAATGTGTTTGTGACATAGAAAGAATGTGATGTAGATGAACAAGATGTTGATGAAAGAAAAGAGTGTTGAGAAAGAAAAAGAGTGTTGAGTCATATTTGAGTCATATTTGAGTCATATCTGACTAGCTCGCTGATTAGTTCTAATCATTACGCAGAGAACTCGCTAGCGTTCACTGCGAATTGATTAGAGCTTCAGCCTTGTTCAGTCTTGATACACTCGTAACAATTTTCTGAATAAAAGAAGTAGATTATTTCGTATTATTTACATGTTGATAGTAGAGTAGTTTGATGAGCATTTATCTAATGTTAGAAATCAGCATAAAGCGAGTCATATGAATGTCATTTAACTAGTAGATAAATGTTAAGAAAGAAAAGTATCTACAAAGAAGAACTCGCAGCTTATATATGTGTTTCTGACCTCTGTGCTAGACTTGAAAGAGTTGACGCCTTACACAGATAATGCAGAGACTCGATGACATCATCTCTAGCTCAAATGCTCGCTAGACTCAATTAGAGATAGTCGAGATCAAGAATAGAGTCAAGAATAGATCAAGAATCGTAACACATTCTTCTGATCAGACAGAAGATCATCAACAACAGAACAAAGAAGTTCTGAATGAAATACATCATGTGTATGCATAGTGTCTGATAGTTTCAATTTATAGAAAAAGTCAACAAAGTCTGTGATCTTGAATGAATCAAGCATCTTGTTATTTAGCTTTTTGAAGAATCTCGCTGTAACGATGTTTCTTTCGTTCAGAAACATCTTTGATTCAATCTTGTAATTGATTTTCTTTCTATGCTTATTAGCTTGTTTCATCATTTGTTTTCATGTTTTGATCAGAACTTTACATGCAAAGATCAATGTCTTGTTCATTTGTTCAGATATATTCTTGATTCGATTGATCTGCAAGCGTTTGCAAGTGCTTTCATACTCAATAATGTCAGAGTTGAAACTCATATGAGAATGAAAGTTCTTGTTCATGAAGAAGAAGATCAAGAAGATGACTGAGAACAAGACGTTATTATCAACAAACTCAATCATGAGTAGTCACTTAGATCAATCATTCTGCATATATAAACAGAAGAAACAAAGATATCTTTCAACATTCTGATTAACTCGTTCGCTTTGATCGTCAATCTGAGAGTGATAGATGATGAACAATCAAAGAGAAATGCTCAGTCATTTGCAAAGAAACTTTCAGAGAATGAAAGTGAACTGAGTATCTCGATTGAATACAATGAAGCTTGATAAATCATGAGTTCAATATACTCACTGAATTAACATCTCAGCTGTTCTTTCGACTGTGATATCTTCATCATCAATGATGCAAGAAATATAATGTCTTTTCTTTGACAATCTGCAGATGACAGTCAGAATAGCGTTATAGTCGTATGAATCAGATAAATCAATAATGAAGTTCATGACTATGTTTTATCATTGCTATTCAAGTATGAATAAAGAATGTAGTAGTTCATTTGATTTATCTCTAGACATCTTTGAGCGTTGACAGATATAACAGTTTCAAATATAATGATTTACTGTCTTTTGCATGAAAGATCAATATTAGTTTCGTTTTATGATTTTCACAGTTTTAAGAATGTCAAAATGATTTACTGAGAATTGATTATGCATCTTACGAATCAGATTCATTTTGTTACGATTCTAGCTACGCATCTTTGTTGATGACTATGTTAATGACTATGTTGATGACTATTCTGAGAACTATCGTCGATCGCTTGTTGCTAGAGCATAGACTTGTTTCGAAGTCAATTCTATTCAGAATTAGCTTATGTTCTTCTGAGTCATATAGATAGTCAATTCTTTCCTTCTAGATACTTTTCTTTCTTAGCATTTATATACTCGTTACATTACATTCATATGACTCGCTTTATGCTGATCTCTAACATTATATAAATGCTTCTTCGTTACAGACGAAGTGAAATAATCTGCATCGATTTTCGAGTGCTTCTGTTGACTCTTCAACCCACTATCGACATTTGATCTAGTTGACTTGCAATCGTCAGCAGCACTCATCTTTCTTTCCTCGTGAGCTGATTCAGCGAGAATAAACAAAAGATTCGAACTCATGCGCTGATCAGCAAGTATAAACAAACGATCGAAATCATTCAACTAGATCAGAAGATCAGCGAATTAATCGTTCATTCAGATTCGCAAGAAATTCTTCGAATTTGTTGAATAATCAAATGAGATCAGTCTATGACTGCGTGAAGTCTCTATCTCAAAGAGCAATCAAAGAGATCAGTCTAGAACTGCGTGAAGTCTCTATCTTGATGAGCAAATCTCAACAGTGAGTCTGCTTCAATGACACTCATTGTCAATGCGATGACTCATCTACTCTCATCGCTATACTCATCAGTGAATCGATTCGCCTACTCATTCATGTGCAACTAGTGAGTCTGCTACAATGACATGATAATGTCTTTGATAACAAGCAAATCTTTGAGCTTGTTTCTATATCGAAATCTCAGTGAGTCTGCTTCAACGACACTCTCAATGCAATGATCTACTCACTCTCATCGCTCTATCTATCAGTGAACCTGACTCGTCATCGAGTTCACATGCAAATAGTGAGCCTGCTACAAAGACATCTTTCGTCAACGTGATGATCTATCTACTCACATCGCTCTATCTATCAGTGAATCTGGTCAAATGTTCACATGCAACTAGTGAGTCTGCTTCAATGACACGGTCAATGCGATGATCTACTCACTCTCATCGCTCTACTCATCAGTGAACCTGATCATACATTCATGTGCAACTAGTGAGTCTGCTACAATGACATCATTCTACCTTGCATAGTGAGTCTGCTACAATAGGCATTTCGATTCTACACAAGGCTAAGAAAATACATTCATGCGAACATGAATCATTGAAGAAGAAGAGTAATGTTACGATTCTAGCTACGCACTTTCGTTGATGACTATGTTGATGACTATGTTGATGACTATTCTGAGAACTATCGTCGATCGCTCGCCGCTAGAGCATAGACTTGTTTCAAAGTCAACTTTATTCAGAGTTAGCTTATGTTCTTCTGAGTCATATAAATAGTCGACTCTTCTCTTCTAGATACTTTTCTTTCTTAGCATTTATATACTCATTACATTACACTCATATGACTCGCTCTATGCTGATTTCTAACACATTTGTAGAAGTTCATTGAATGAAACTCATAGCTGACTATCATAGTACAAGATTTTATTCTGAGTTCAACAATTCTTTAATTTGATATCTTCATATTGTGTCTCGTCTCTTGCTATTGCTTCGTGAAGTAACGTACAATTCTCATCAATTTCATTAGTTTTAAGAATCTGTTTATAAATTGATTCACTGATGTTCTTCTTTAAATCAGCAATTTTCATTTGATTCAACGTCAGAATAGTGATTCTTTGATAGTGAATGCGCTTATTCTTGAAACTTCTGAGCACAATATTGACTCAATGAGTTAATGCATCAATCTTAATGTTTTGCTTGTCAGATCAATACATTATCTTGAAGTTGAAGTCAGCAAGCTTCTGTACTCAACGCATTTATCATCTGCTAAGCTTTTTGTCTTTCATCAATGATGTGAATGCTTGATAATCAATGAACATCTTGATAGAAATGTCAATTAGCTTCAGTTCAGATCATCAATGCTTAAATGCTCAAATGATGATCAGTAGTTCTTTATCATATATCTTGTAGTTGCATTCAGCAGAAGACATGTTCTTGCTATAGAAAACAATTGAATGTAAAATTTCTTCGTCATCATATTGAGACAGAACTTCATCATTGACGTAGTTGAATGAGTTGATTTCAAGAATAGTCTTATGAGGCTGATCAAAGTGACGAAGTATCAAAGTCTCAATCATACATCTCTTCATATAATTGAATGTTGTCTGACAGATCTCATTTCATTCAAATATGATTTTCTTTTGAATAAGTTGAATCATGAGATGAACAATCTTCGAAAAGTTCTTGATAAAGCGTTGATAAAAGTTGCAGAAGTTGATGAAAAACTATATTTAAATGAGATTGATGAGAATAAATCATTTGATGATCATCTGTATCTTTCGAGAATTCATTTTTAGTCTCTCAATGAATATCAGTAGTTCTAGAAAGATGATTTTCTGCACATGAAACTTGCATTTGTTTATGTTTATCTGTAGATCAATCTCTCGTAGTTTATGCAAAATCAATTGTACATGTCACTTGTGTTTCTTCAAGATCTTGCTGTAAATGATAATGTCATTTAAATAGATCTGACAAAACTGATGTAGATATTTGAACAACATGTCATTCATGTAATGCTGATAGAAAGCAGATTCGTTGATTAAATTGAAGAGCATTACATGATATTTGTATGAGTCGAAGAAGATAATAAAGATAGTCAAATCTTCACTGTTGAGATGCATGCAAAGTTTGTTGAACGCAGTAATGATGTTCAATCAAGTCAGATACTTGCTTTCTTGTATATAAGCAAGAGTCTCGTCTATTAATGACAAAGAATAGTGATTTCATTTGATCAAAGCATTGAGCTTTTTATAATTTATGCAAAAACGCAGACTTTCGTCTTTCTTTTCAATGAACAAGATGAGTGAGACGTATGATGCGAAGCTGAAGAAATGAAATCTTTGTTCAGATGATTGATCAGATACTTTTTTATCTTCTGAAGTTTGTAGTTGAACATCTGATAAAGTCTGCTTCGCGAAGATGTTTCTTCGTCAATCAGCTCAATCTTGTGATCATAGAAACAATGAGAAGAAAGCTGATTGATCATTGCTCAATTGAAGATGTCTAAATAATCATGATATTTGAAGAAAAGCTTGACTTTGACTTGCTTGAGAGCTTCAGCGTGAGAAAGCTTATGCAGATTCACTTCTTCAGACTTGTTTTCAACTGTAGTTATGAGTCGATCGATTTTCAAGACAATAACAGCAAAGATCTTGATATCTGATTATTTGACTAACATTTTATAAATCGCAATCTTTATCATTGCAATGTTTATTGAATTTGACGTTGATTTAGAAATTTGAACGTTAGTTGAAGTCGCGTCACATGATTTTGACTGTTTAATTAGTTTAACTGACTTCTCATTAAACTGACTGAAAGAAGGTAATTTCTGACTGAATTAAAATATAACAAAAGTGAAAAATCTCTTCAGTATATGAGTAGAAGTCAAGCTCTTTCGTTTTGTGATTGATTTATTGCTTAAGAATAAAGCAATCAATTTCTGACTAGTAAGGTTGAAATTCGAAAATTGAAGAAAATTGATTCGCATATCAATTACTAGGTTGATTTTGTTCATTCATGTTTTTTCAAGAATCATTTGATGTTGATTTAATCAAGTAATCAACATAGAAGCTGTATCAATCGTATGATCTTGAACAGTCAGATTCAAATAAATAGCATGAGTAATGAGTTTCTTAGCATAATGATCGTTGAATTCTCGAATTGACTTCGCTTTGATTAAAGTCAGAGACTCGATTTGCAACTGATTACAAACAATCTGTGCAGTCACTTCATTAATGAATGAATAGTCAGCAGCTTTGATGTCAATCAATGACTTCAATGAGTAACTAATTTCATTGCTAGAAAGTATACATTCAATAGTCAAAGATTCAGAAGCAAAAGAGTCATTTGACATGCTCATCATTGAAGAAATTAACACATCTTTCATCGCGTCTTTGATGAAAGTCTCTAGTTTTTTGTCTTGCTATTCTTGAAAGACATTTTCTCATTCTCTTTATTCTTTGAAATGATGATCTCATGTAGACGAAAAGTGAAGGCACAAGATGCAGAAGTGTTAATCTTGTTCAGCTGAGAGCAATTCTTGAACAAATGATCGAAGATCTTGCAGATGTGACAGATAATTGACGATCTTGCTGACTCAGAGATAAAAGAGATAGTCAATTTAACATAATTGATTATCGAAGTTGTTATTGACAAAAAAGTAACGCATTTATCAGGTACGACAGTGACTTTGACGATGACAGTGCAACGTTCGCTGCAAAGCTGATAATTGACTCATTGTTTACTATTCACATCTTGAAGAAAGATTTTTAAGCGAGTAAGTGAAGTAAAGTTCTTTGAACAGACTGATAGAATGTTCTGCAAGCAATTATTGATTTTATTCTGAAGATTATTTATCAGAGTGCAATTGTCGTATTCAAGATAACTGAATAACTTCATAAAGTTGAAGTAGAAGACATTGAAAGACTTGTTTGCTTGTCTCAGAGCATTGTACTTGCGACGACACTTTCGATTCTTATTCAGTTCATTGTATATTTCTTTCAGATGCTTAAATAGCTCGTTGATCAAGATGTATGAATGCAAAGCATCATGTTGATGTCAAGCGAAAATGTGCTCAGCAGCATTATTTTCTAGTCTAGATATTATATAAACAATACAGATATTTTCATTATCAAAGTGATTAACATTTGTCTGAAGCTTGTCGTTTATCTTGATTCTTCAGCTGTTTTATGTTGATTCATCTTCATCAGTGAATATAGATGAATTTGAAAACTTGAAGAACTTGTGATGATTATTATCAAATAGAGTGAATGACTTTTGTTGAGTATGATTCTCAATAGAAGCTTGAAACTTTGTGTGATGATCAAGTTTACTAAATAAATAGACAAGATCTATAAGAGTGATATGACAATGTGATATTTTAAGCAGGCACAGAATGAATATATATTATGATAGAGTTAATTATTAAGAAGCTCTCGATAACTTGAGAAGATCAATCAACTATAGAAAGTTTGTCAAGCATTGTCAAGTCAAGCACGACATAACTCATGATATATTAAGTTGAAGATATGACGTAGTCTAAATGAAAGTCATAAAGTTTCAGAGCTAACTCAGATCTGATCTTCAATTCAGCAGTCTTTAATCTAATTCTCATGTGTCAATTCATTATGACAATTGTCTTTTTTTTTAAGTGAGTTCATTCTCAATCTTAATAATTAATGACTTTGTTTACTCTGATAAATGATGATGCACACTCATTGATTCACTCTAGAAGCTCTCGATAAAAATCTTCAAATCTTTGTGAGAAAACAAGAAAAAGAGAAACTTTCAATTGAATGATGATTCATCTTCAATTATAATGCATATAGATGACATTATAAATAGTATATGTGATGTGTAGTTGATGTAGATGACAGCAATGATGACGTGTAGATAGCACATAAACATTGTTTATCTTTTGAGTAAATGATGTTGTTGAGATGATAGAGTATAAACAAGAATGAATAATAATTATTAATTTGTTTATCATTCTTTCAGTTTTTCTCAACTTCTCATTTTCTTTAACTTCATCTTTTTTCAATCACAATCATATTTTTATTATTGTATGATTACTTTTGACAAACTTTAAGTATATCTGTATTGTAAGAGTAAGAGATTTAGATCATGAATCATGAATGCACAGCGATGCTCAAAGAAAGTCGTAAAATGATGAAGTTAACTGATGCTTAAGTTAAGATCATTATGAAAGTAAGTGATGTCACAACTTGAGATTTTATGACTATTACTGCATCTAACAGTATCATAAGTTTGCTCAAAAAACATTGATCAAATGTAATGATCATAGTGTTGCTGATGCTGTTGATGCTGAATTGCTTATAATGATGCAGATATCATCAAATTCTGATTGAAAGTTCATCACTTCTACTATTCAAACTTTCAAGTACATTTTTGCTATTGAAGAGAAAATTCAAGAGACAATGAAAGAAGAAATGATCATTGATGCTTTGTCAATGATCTTGTTGAATTCACAAACTTCGCGAAATCAAAGAATGATGATGAGATTCACTTATTTAACTTCTTGATGTCGTTACTGATGCTTTTCAGCTGTCAATTGTTGAAATAAGCAAAAGAAGTGCTGCTAATTTTGAAACTTTAAATAAAATGATTTGTATAAAGTATGCTCAAGTTCTACACATCAAGAATAAAGCATCGCTATGTGATGTCATCTTTCAAAGAAAGACAATGTACAAGAAGTGTGCTTGCTATGCAAGTAATGAGAATTTCTGTATTGCAATGAATATACTTATCTGATACATTTGCTAAATGCTCATGATTTAATGTTTAGATTTTTGACATTTGCATTTTGACTGTCAATAAATTCTTTCATCTACAGAATATTCATGATAGTGCAATTAAAAATGAAGAAAAGAATGTTGTTCTGAAGACATTTACTGCTCATCAGAAAATTCTTTACAAGAAGTTGATAACAACAACTTGTATGAAGAATCATCTTGAAAAAACTTACAAATTCAAGTCTTTAAAAATTCAAAAGCTCATTTTCAAAGAAATGATGACTGTTAATGACATTGTTAGAGAAATTCTGAATGTAAAGCACTTTGTAATATATTCAATCTCAATTATATATTGTTTTATCAGCATTTTTAATTGTTCTGATATATTTTAGCACAATCTGTTATCTTTCAAATCTTTGTCTTCACATCTCAATGTAAATCTGACAATGAAAAAGAAGAAGAAGTTTGCAATCTTGTCTTGTGTGAGAGATGTTTGATAAAGTGATGATTGCATGATGTTTATTGTGTCGTGATGATTGCGCTTTCTTGTCGAGTGCGTTTGAGCATCTTTGCATTTTTTCTTCTGTCTGTTAATTTACATATGTGATCATTTCATTAAAGAGCGAAACTATCATAATACAGTAGTTCTTCTTTTCTAATAATGAGTTTATGCTTGAAAGTGAGTGATTATGCTTTTCGCTCATGTTTCAGCTCTGTTTTGAAAGCTTTTATAAGCTTTAAGACATTTTTCATATCTTCGCTCAATATTCATTGATCATATTCAATGAAATATTCTTTTCATTGTATCTTATAATATAAGATTTTCTTTCTTTTTCACTTCTGTAAAATCTTTTCTATCTTTCATTCTTGCTCATCATTAATAAGCTTAAATATAAGATAATTGAATATAGAGTCATCATTTAGTCTACGATTATACAACTTTAAAAGAAATACATGAAAGACAGAATGAACTCTATAAATGACTGAAAGATCAAAACAATACATCTGCTTGTTTATGAATTCTTGTATATAAAAGAACTTTATCATCTTATTTAATAACTTCTTGCTTAACTTCTTTTGCTTCAGATTTTTTGCTGATAGCATGATTAAATCATTGACATTAAAGAACTTAAACTTATGTTTTCAATTATAGTACTTTGTCTGAGCATCAATCGCGTTTTATCATCATTGCATCAATGTGTTTTGCACATCTTGCAGCATTTCAACATGTTCTTTTGCTGCTGACACTTCTTCTTTCATAGCATCATTCTCAATGTGTATGTCAAAGATTAACTTATAATCATACATGACTTTAAAGAAACTACAGCTCAACAAAGAGTGCTTCGTCTGATGATACATGAACTTGATTACAAGTAGAAACGTAGCTCAGTTGTTTTGCTTTTCTGAACAATATACTTGTAGATAATGTTTCAATGTTTAATTCTGTCATTCTGTCTGATCATCTGTTTGCGAATGAAAAACGATGCTTAGTCATTGTTTCATCTTAACATGATAGCAGATCTTTGATCAGAACGCATTGATAAATAAATTATCTCTATCAATAACTATATCATTCAATACTTCATATCTTAAAGCAATCTTCTTAAAGAACAACTTTGCTAACTTTACAACAGTCAAAGTCTTTTTTATAAACAGATAATGCATCATCTTTGTGTAGTAATCAACTATCATGAAAATCAAGTCATACATAACTTCTTTTCATTTACTAGATGACAGATCTGTTATGAAATTCATAGTGATTTCTTTTCATGAATTTGTGAGTCGAAGTAACGATTTCAACTCATTATATGATAGATGACATTTCATCTTTACTCTCTGATAAATGTCACAAGTATCTATATACTCTTTGACATTCTTGATCATACTTTTTCAGTAATATTTATGATTTAATAGCTCACTGATCTTGTCAGCATCAAAATGCTTTGCTAACAAGTCATCATGATGATGTTTCAATAACTCTTCTCTGACAGAAAAATCTTCTGAAACATACAATGATTCATTGTATTCTATCATTTCTTGACTATTCAATGTTCAAGCTTCAACGTCACTTTTTCATATACTCGTCGTTTCATCTGCTTTTAGCTTTATAGCAAATTCATCTTCTTGCTGTAAGATCTTGATGAGCTTGACTATAAATTTACTACTGAAGTTGTATGTTGTTTCATGAATTATTAATACTCTGACAATTGCATGTGAAATGAGTTGTTTGCAATCAACAGTTTCAGCAACAGAATTAAGCTGTTTCTCAGCTACGTTGCAATTTTTATGAGTTGACGTTTCAACATCTGTGCTTTTCAAAATTGTTGATTCAAGTTGAGAAATTCTACTTCTTAAGAAATATACTTCATCTAGATGCATTTCTTGCATTGCTAAAGTCATGATTTTCAGCAGCATACTTCTGACATGCATTGCTGAACATGTACTCATGTTTTCACTGATACTGTGAACAGACATCTTCTTGACTTCGTTAATCACTTATGTATAGTAGATTTTATCTTGCAATCTGTCTTTAACATGTTTCGCTGAATATCTTCATTCACTGACACTGTAAACGAACATCTTCTCGACATCGTTAATCACTCATGTTCATCAGTGAATTTCATCTTGCAATTTGCTCTCAACATGTTCTGCTGAATATCTTCGTTCACTGACACTGTGAACAAACGTCTTCTCGACATCGTTAATCATTCATATTCATCAGTGAGTTTCATCTTGCAGTTTATTCTCGACATGTTCTGCTGAATATCTGTTCATACTTATACTGTGAACAAACGTCTTCTCGACATTGTTAATCACTTGTATACAGTATAGTTCTCTGATCACTACGAATATAAAGCTATTTAAGCTTTCTATTCTAATTAGCTTTCGCTGCAAAGTGAGTAGCAAATGATTTGCAGAAATGTTCTCATTCTTATAGTCAGATCATCTCAATAATGCATTGATTGAGTTTGTCTTTTCTGATTTATGTGCTATTTCAAAGTTGCAGATCAACAATCTCATGATTTATCTGACTTGTCTTTCGTTTAACTTTCAAATGTTCATAAAACTCTTCAGATTATTATGATCAGTCAGAACTTCAATAGTATGATAACTGTCTTTCACATAGTGTTGTCAGTGTTTAAACATCGTTACTATGACTAAAAGCTTCTGATCATGTATCTCATAATTTCTTTCAACATCTATCATCATTCTGAATCAGAATGCAATCAAATGTCATTGATCTTCGTCATCTGACTGAGACAAAATACTTGCAACTGCATAATTGAATGTATCAATCTTGATGTGTATATGTTGCTCTGAGTCAAAGTGTCTTAGTATAAATGTTCTCATAAAGACGTCGCGAAGCTGATTAAAAGCTTGTTTCGCTTCACTTGATCATATGAATGAGCTCATTTTTACATTTTTTACACTATCTCTCAGCAGTTTTGTTAAAGACTCTGCTATCTGAGAGTAATGATGTATAAAACGTCAATAGAAATTGATGAATTTCAGAAAAACTTGTATTTCTTGATACATATTCGATCTGAGTCATGTTTTGATGATGTTTATTCTACTTGAGTTCATTGAAATGTTCTCAATGAATATGACAAATTCTAGAAAGTTCACTTTAGTGATGAAGAATTCATACTTCTTCAAGCTAGCATATAGCTTGAACTTTCTTAATCTTTCAAGAATCTGCTTCACGTAATTTATGTGATCAGTCTTCTTTACAAAGAAGATTAGAATGTCATTCAGATAAACAACATAAAAGTCATTTAAAAGTTCTGTCATGATTTTATTAATATAAGTCTGAAAGATGACAGACGTGTTGATCAAATTAAACGACATGATCATATACTCAAAGTGATCATAATGAATATGAAACATTGTCTTTCACTCATCTTCACATTGAATTCTGAGACAATGATAAACATTCTTCAGATTTAACTTAGTGAACTGCTTGACTTTACTGAGTTTGTTTAGAGTTTCACTAATTAAAGACAGTGAATGATGATTTTTGACAGTGATCTTATTCAGATCTCAATAGTTCATGCATAAATAAAGATTATCATTCTTTTTGAAAATTAATAGAATAGACACATCAGTTGAACTGATGAAGTGCTTAATTCATTCTTTCACTAAAACATCATTTAAATACTGTTTCAGAGTCACTAACTCTGTGTTTGACAGATTATACAACAATTCATATGATGACTTTGCAATGATTTCAATTGCATGATCATGATCTTCATGCAAAAGCAATTTGCCTGCATTTTCTATCAAGAATACATCTTCATATTCTTTTAATTCAACGAGTAAAGTTTGCATTTTAAACGCGTTTGTGATATGACTCGTTGCATTATTCATTGCTTTCACTTGATGTTCAATGATTGACTCTTTGATGATGTTGATCATGACAAGAGCATACATAGTAGACTCATCTTGTAGAACTTTTGCAAATACTTATGTGAAGAACAACTCAAATGCGTGCTCATTCACATTGAAACATCATGTTCTTGCAATCATGTTTATTCAAATACGCTTGAATTGCATACTTAACATACTTAAGATCAAGAAAGATTCTTTCTTGTCAATAGCATAAAAGATACTTATATCTTTTTTCTCTATGTCTCAGCTGTCTCTCAGTTAATAATACATCTTATAAACGTCATAACAATAAACATTCTGATTATTCATTCAGATAGATCTTGAAAGATTGACGTTCAATAAAAGCATACTTTGTTTGATGATGAAACATTGACTAATCACATTCATCTCGATGTCAATATTCATATGAATCTTTGTTTCTGTCTTCTGATCTTCTTGAATTACATGCTCTCTATATATAAGAATCTTTATGAAGAGAACTTCTTGTTTTTTTCTCAATGATTTAAAGCATTCATTAAGAACTTGTCTTTTTTCAAAATCTTGAAACAACTCATATGTGACATTGAATCAATGAATACTCGATTTACATCAGATTTTTTTGATCTATTCTTGATCTTTTCATCTTTACAATCAATAAAGTAATGATTCTTTTGATTGTATATATAACATGTTATGTTGAACAAATTCTTGCTATAACATGACGAAGCGTGTGAACTCATCTTTGATGAAAAGTTGAATTTAGTCAATTGATGAGATTTCTTTCGCTTTGAATGAGTCTTCTTGTTGACTTTATCTTGATCATGCAAGTTCTTGTCTCAAGATTATTTCAACGACAAGACATGTTCTTTTCGCAAATTTGTTTTCAATCAAGCGACAAGATTGATTAATGCATCTCATGTGATAGAAATTGACTGCACATTAGTAATGATCACACGCAGCTCAAATCTCAACTTGATGAATAAATGAGTTCACTTATGCTCATCATTATACAACGAAAGTTAATGTTTCAGAGTGCTTAGATGAGTTGCAAATGTTCATATCATCTGATCTGAACGTTGTGATGCATTCACGTACTGCTGAGTCACATTTATGTTTCAATTCATTGAATTCTCGATTAGATTCAGAAGAAAGTTGATAAAATTGAATCACATCTGCTGAGCTGCAAACATAGTTTCTTCATGATTGAATCAAAGTTTCTTTGATTCACTCTTCAGATAGATCATGTAATACAAAATCTTTTTCTCATCACTTTTAAAATGTCAAGAGATATTTCAAAATGAGATTTTGACATCGCGAATTTACTCTCTATGTTCTCTTATGATTTTGTCATGATACTTCTTCAAAAACATTGAGAATCTTTGCTTTTGCAAGATGATTTTGTAATGACTTCATTTCATCATCATCAACATTATGAAGACGATGTGTAGATTATTCAAATTCTTCATGAAAGCTTAAGTGAAAGCTTAATGACTTCTTTTCATCGTTTTAATGACTTGCAGAGTCTTAATCTCTGATTGAATAGTTGCTAACTTCTATTTCTTTTGCAATTTATCATGTTAAAGCATTACTTATGTCAGCTGTTCATTAATATCAAGAGAGAATTCATCTTCTGCTTCTTCACTTTCTGATTTCATTATATGATGTTTGTTTTCTGATATGATGTTTTGCAAGATTAAGATGTCATCATTTCGATTTTGTTGTGATCATGTTGCTGTTATCATGCTTGAATATCAAATCATCACTTTTAAAAAAAGTTTGAAATAATTAAAACTGTGATGATTAAGTTTACTAAATGAATAAACGAAATCTATAAGAATGATATGACAATGTGATATTCTAAGCAGACACAGAATGAGTATATATTATGATAGAGCTAATTATTAAGAAGCTCTCGATAACTTGAGAAAATTGATTAACTATAAAGAGTTTGTCAAGCATTGTTAAGTTAAGCACAACATAACTCATGACATATTAAGTTGAAGATATGACGTAGTCTAAATGATGTCTTGACAAAGTCATAAAGTTTTAGAGCTAACTCAGATCTGATCTTTAACTCAGCAGTTTCTGATCTAACTTTCATGTGTCAATTCATCATGATACTTTGTAAACTGTTGAGATCGAGATTGATTTACTGAACGCTGTTTCTTTTTAAGATTCAATACTTTCTTTTGTAGTTTAATGATAGTTTTTTCTTGAGTATCTATTGTCATTTGATTGATCTCTAACTCATTAAGTCTCTTGATGTGATTGACTTGTAGATCAATTCATTGCTCATTGAGTTTCAAAATCATGTCTTGTTGATCTTTTAACTCGATCAGCATCTTGATGATTTCATCTGATTGATTGATAACTCATTGACGAAGTTGTTGATTCATGTTGATGTTTCATGAAATAACGACATTCTAAGATTTCGCTGAAGCATCAAAAGAAATAAGAAAAACTCGTTTACTAGCAATGCTTTTAAGCAGATGAGCTGTTCATGACTCAACTGATTCAGAGTCACATATCATTATGAAAAAGATAAAAATAAATAAATAAATTTAATTATGATAAGATTAAGTGATTGATTTGATAAATTTGAGTAAATTTGAATGTGTATTTTGATGAAAGTAATTCAAAGAATTTCTTGCGAATTTTCTGAATAGAAGTAGATTATTTTGTATCATTTACATGTTGATAGCAGAATTGATGAGCATTTATCTAATGTTAGAAATCAGCATAGAGCGAGTCATATGAGTGTCATTTAACTAATAAATAAATGCTAAGAAAGAAAAGTATCTACAGAATAAAACTTGCAGCTTATATGTGTATTTCTGATCTCTGCGCTAGACTTGAAAGAATTGACGTCTTACACAGATGATGCAGAAACTTGATGACATCATCTTTAGCTTGAATGCTCACTAGACTCAATTAAAAGTAATCGAGATTGAGAATAAAGTTGAGAATAAATCAAAAATAGAGTCAAGAATAGATCGAGAATAGAATCGAGAATAGATTGAAAATAGAATCAAGATTATAATACTTTGCAAAATGAGTTAAAATTGAAAGTCAATTATTTAAAAAGCTTTCTCAGTTTTTATCATTGAAGTGAAGCAACATTGATCATATGATAATGATGTTCAAGAAAAAAATCGAGATACTGTGAGAAAAGTTCTTTTTCTCATCTTTTTAAGTGAATGTCAATAACATCACAAAGTCATTTATATTTCTGATAGTCTCATTTAATTCATGCATTATAAAAGATGAAGTGAAGCAGATAATTAAATAAGTAAAAGCAGACAAAGCATCAGACACTTCAAATATTTCAAACAAAATGTTTTAAGTAAGTTTCATAAAATTGATCTCAGTATTAATGAGTTTATTCAATGCATGCATGATACACAAGTATCATTTGAAGCAGTTCAAAAAAATTCAGATAATAATATTATATAAATTGAAGAAAAGCAATTATATTGATTTGAAGATGTATTGACTCATTGCTTTGCTCAATATCATGAACAAAGCTTTGAAGTCAATTATGATTAAAAGACTGAGTAATATAACTGAGATTCATCACATGCTATTTAATGCTCAAATGAAGACAAGATGCAAATGATTCATGATTTCAGCATTAAATTTACTGATAAATCAAGTTCATACAGTATGAGATTGCAAAATCAAATACATAATGTTCATGCTAAGCTTAAACATCATTAAAGCATTTAATCAAGTTTCACACATCAGACTTTTATATATGTTGAAGATGAAAAGAATGTTAAGTTACATAATTGAATGAACATGCAGCTTTTTAAAAGATTGAAAGACTTCGTTAATATTCAATGAATAAATGAGCATTATATGCAAGATAAATGCAGACATATCTCAGAAATCTTTCAATTTTTTTTTTCTTTTTCTATTTTTTAACGCAAGTTTAATCAAAAAATGTAAAGCATTGAAAATAAAAGTTGAAATGCTTAACTTCATAAATGAATTTTTTTCTTTCTTACTCGATTCAACACTCATTATGAGTCTATGCAAGATTCTATATATTGTAGCGAGCGCTGCGCTAGCGTAGCGCTCTTTTCATATTTACTATCGCTTTTTTCTGCATTCTATACTGTAACTGTTCTCAATGCAAGAACTTTATAAGCTTGTTTCTTTTCTACTTTCTTTCTCTTTCATCTGATTCTTTAATGACATCACAGTCTGAAATTGATTCAATATGCTTGTTGAAAGTATCATTCAAATAATCACTGTCATCATGCTCATGATTTCTAGAAGCTTTCTTAAGTTCGTGATGTTCTTTTTGCATTGCATCATCTTTCATTCTACTTTTCATTTAAAACATGTTAATAAAATGTGCTTAATTGACATTTAATCTCTGTCACACTCGCATGTTATCGTAGCAATATCAAGTACTCATCTCTCATGTAGAAATTGATTGAAGTCAATTTTTCTCATGCATAGCTGCATCAACAATGCGCTGTGAGACTTTGCATGACTTTTATGCAATCACAGATATCAATGTGTCATCTTTGATGTCAGATATTGAAAATGAGCTGCGTTGAATTTCTCTTTTCAGACTATTCTTCATGTTTATCTGATCTGTTTCTGTATGAGTGTTAATCTTGTTATCACTTCAGTGCATTGATGCTCAGTCAGCAATAGAGACAAATCATATGCATCATCAGTCATTTTGTTCATCGCTTCATTTTCGAGTATTTCTGCATGTCTCGTTACTCAATGTAACTTCAGCATGACTTCTCAAGATTAAATGCTCTTATGCGCAGTTTGAATTCATTGCAGACGTGTCTGATCTTTTGTTGATATCATAACTTTCACTGTTTTCAGAGAAGTCTGACTATCATTGTATACTTTGTATATCTTTTCATGACACTCTTAATTCACTGTCACTACGTTTGCAAGATATTTCATCTTCGTGACTAATTCTTTCAGCTCATCATGATGAGTGATGACTAAAGTTGATTTCTTCAATCTTTTATTTAACTTTCAGTTCATTTTCATTGTGATTGCTGTAACATCATCTTTGCTATCACTATCATTTGAGTAAACTCTTTGCTTTGACGTGAATGTGTCAAGATTATGTTGTCTTATTGATATTTTCTTGTTTGCAACTATAACTATCTTTGATGAATCTGATCAGAAAATTGCTGTGTAAAGATGACTTCAATTCATCTTCATCTGCTTAAGTGTTTCTTTCATTCACTTTTGCTTCAGCTGTAAAGATGTCTTATGCAGCTTTGATTTTCAATCTCTTTTGAGTGTCAAGTCGTTGCGAATTCGACGCATTATCATCTTAATAACTTCGCTAAAATTCATGTTTATTATTGATCTTTGTATCAACTTTCATAAGTGAATATTTATCAATGTTGTGTTTATTTTCATCTGTAGAATCTCTGTTGATATTGCACAATAAACATTAATGATTTGTCACAATGTTCTTTCTTGCATTGATTTCAGCTTAACATTCAGACTCTTTTGATGATCTTTCACTCTTTGTGATGTATATCATATGATGACTTTGTGACTAAGCAGAAAGTGTGTCATCACAAAGTATATTTGCTTACTTGTCATCATTGATGAGTCTCAAGTAGACTTGATGATTGTCTGCATAATTTTTTGTTTAATTATTAGTTTTACTTCAACATAATGCATGTGAATTGCTCATCTCAGCTTGAAGTTCAGTTGAACTCTCAAGATTCTGATATTTAATTTCAAGTCAATCTGATGTTTTATCAACTTTACATCAACTTTCATATTGAATCATTTAGAAGTTTTCATAAAGTGAATCAGCTCATGCTTTGTCATCAAGAATTTGATGTCATATGTTTTTAATCACTGTTCACATTTATCATAAATCTTACTAAGAACTTTGCAGTTGTATTTTATAAACTTTTTGTATGTTAAAATATTGATGTCATTCACGAAGTCTGTGAAGTTAATTCTCAGCTTGATGTCATCACATGCTTTTAACAAGTTTGCATTGTAGAACAGATATAATATCAATGATAGTGAAGAGTCTTGTGATATATTGATGTTCACGCTGCATTTCATTATTATGTAATCATCAATTGTGATCATGATGCATCGATCTTTCAGAAAGTTCTTCACAAACTCAAGAAGCAGTCTAAAAACTTTTCTCTTCTTCATGTCATGTAAAAGTCTGCTGTGCATCACATTGTCAAATGCACTCTTCTCATTCAGATTCAGCAGTGAAACTACTCTTCTTCTCATGTCACTTTACATAGTATGTATCTTTTCTATAATTAGTTGCAAAGTTGTATCTATTGATTTGTGCTTGCAAACTCTCATCTGAATGTTTGATATTGAGTTGCAAGCTTCTACAACATTTTACAGACATTCAAATACAATGAATTTCAGTATTTTATCTAGTGTGTTGAGTAACACAATTGATTTATATATCTTTGCATTAAAGTAATTTTTCTTGCCTAACTTTTGCATCATTATTGTGACTGCACTCTTGAACTAAGTTGACTGTATTCTCTTCTGTAAACATCTTTCAAAGAGAGAGTGTATTTATTTTGATGCATCATCAACTAGTCTGCGCATTATTCTATTTATGTATCTTATGTGTTTCAACATCTTGTCAGATGTTGCTTTGTAGATAACTCTTTTAATCTTACGATGCATCAGCAAAATGTCATCTTCAATTGAGAATGAGTACTTGAAGTCTATTGTGTTTAGCATGAGAATCTCTGAATATGATGAAAAGTGAGTCTGAAATATCATCTTCGCTTTATTCTGCACTGTTATGATGATGTCAAAGCATTCTGACTTAATCAGAAAGAAAATTGTCGCTTGAATCAATGTGTCTGCAATTGCATTTCTTGCTCATTTCGCAGTTTTGAACAGTCTTCTTGAGAATTGTTTGATGTTCTGCATGATTTCTCAATATTCACTGCGTTTCTGTTTTCTGATGATCTTGCTCTTTTTATTACATGCTTGAATGTACTTTGCTCAGTTATTAATGATTCAACAACTTCTTCTCATTTGTCACATGCTTTTGATGATCTTTGTACACTTCTTCGTTCATTCTGCTTTGATCATTTCATGTGATCTCGCTCAAAGAGTGAAAATCTCGATGATCTTCTTCAATGCATTCAGCAATTGCTTGATGTACTCATTTATGCATCAAAGTCTCATCTCATGATTCAACAATGATTTCAACATTTGTTCTTTCAAAATATTAATGAACTTCTCTTCATTCATTGTCTTTCAGTTGCAACGCGATTTTCACGTTGATTTTTTGCAGACTCTGAGATTTATAATTATCTGTATTGATAAATGATTTGAGAAGTTTTTCATTTCTTCATTGATTTCACATCATATTAATTGATTTATAATGTCATCTGTCATGAAGATCAAATTTATTGTCATTTAAGATTCTTGATAATTTTTTGTAATTATGTCTTGAGATAATGTTAGTAATGCATCGATGTTTGTGATCATTTTAATTAACTCATTCAACAATAAATGTTGTTTTAAATAGAATGATTCTTCTCATGTGAAGTGATGCAGATTGAAGTCTTTTACAAGAATGCTTTCTCTTGACATGTGTAGCATCTTTTCAATGTCTGAAAGATTTTCTTTTTCATGAATAATCTCATGATCTCTGAGTGATGAATTGTATGCTTCATGAATGTGTATAACTTTCTGAGTCATCTGTGCATCATCTGTTAATGTTTATAACATAATTGTATCTACATCTTTGAAGTATCATGTTGAATGTCAGATGTTGCTGTTGATTCTCTTGTTTATGTAGAAACAGATTCTATCTTCATTATTCTTCAGTGTGAAGTCAACAGTTGCTGAGCAGTATGCTTTGAAAATGTCATCAAATCATCAGAATTCTTGAAGAATCAAAATGTTATAATTCTTTATCTTTTTCTCATGTAGTAATGTTATCATCATCTTGTTTCTGAACTTGTGAACGTTGTACTGTAGTATTCAAAGCTTCTTTTGCTGAAACATTAAAGTTTACATTTCAGACTGTTTAATGTTCTCTTAAGTGTTTGCAAAGTACTTGCTTCACTTGTAAGATTCTTAACAGAAGATGACATTGACAACGACGTGATTAACATTGACTTTGATTCATTTGATCTTAACTTCTTGATCAAGTGATTCAGTATAGTGTTTTCTGATGTAACGACTGCGCTGAGCAGATGACTTTCATTCGTTGAACATCTTTGCTTTCTCTTCAAGTCGTTGTTCATCAACGATTTCAGATTAATAAATGTTTCTGTAAATGTTTTTGATGTTGCTGTCTTGAGTTCTTTCTGCTCTCATATGACATGATATAGAGATCTGTGCTTTGTGACTCTCTTTATTCTTTCTTTTTCAGCTTGTCGTTTATGACATTGAGAGTCAAAGACTTTATGTATGTCTCAGCATGCTTCACATTTTCACATGTTTTGAGTTTGTTTGTAAAAACAATGCTTCAAGCAATGATTCAGCATGCAATAAATGCATTTCTGCTTATTTTTGCATTCATACATCTTGTGATCATATTCTTGACACTTTAAACATTGATGCACTCTGCAGCTTGAGTTGTAAAACTGTGTGATCTTTATGTCAATCTCATGACATACTTTCTCATTAATCAGCTTGTTCATCATCTCAGCGCTGATTACGTGTATCATCAATGAGATGTATCTCTTCTGCTCACTCTTTTTTGTGAGTCACTCAATCTTCTCAATCATTATTTTTGAATGTATATTTTTATTGATCTTGATGAGCGTTCTCATCTCTTTCTTCTCTATGTTCTTAGACATTTCTTCAACTTTAATCTCATGTATCATTACTTCAAAACTGATCTCATGCAAATGTGCATTTAATGATATCTCTTTGATTCAAAAATCATTTTTCTTCAATGTTCTTTTACTGTTTTTCATCTTGACTTGAAATATCAGTAGTCTTGATCATCTCTTCATCATCTTTATGTTCTTGCGTGTTGACAATGTCTTGTTGACGTCAATTTCTTTTACTCATCTCATTATGTTCTTTATTGTTGTTATCATGATTCTCTTTACTTCTTTTTCTTCTTTGATGAAGATCTTTACTTCAAATTTCTCACAATAATTTTGCACTGATGATGATATATTGATGTTGAACACAAGATAATTTTCAAATGATGTTGTCAACTTCACGCTCGCTCTCTTTGCTCAGCTGTCAACATGTTTTCTCTTCTTCATGAACTTTTTTTCAAGTCTGCTCGTTATCTTTTTCAGTCTTTTCAGCTAATTCTTCATGCATTGATTGACAGTCAACGCAGCGACGCGTTGACGCGTCAGCTTTTCTATCATCTCTGTCAAACTTTTCATTTTCTCTCAAAGCATCAGTTCATTGTTTCTATGTTCATTAAGCTCATAAAGTACTCGCAGCTTGTGTAATTTCTTCTGTATATCTTTTGTCTTGACTGAATTCTTCTGTGAGATAGTGATAATCACTTCTCATTCACTCATTGATGTCATATTGATGATGCTTCTTATTTGTTCTTGACAATTGAAATGAAGTGCAAGCATCATGTCAATGATGTGCTTTGTTTTTAGATAGTTTAAGTAATTCATTTTCATGATTCAAATTAAATTATGTTATTGAGATGATAAAGCATGCTCAGAAGACTTATCTTTATTCAAAAGATTGAAAATGAGAATCTGTGATTATGCTCAAGTAATGTTGCATGTGTTGTTTCATAAATGACATTAACATTCTAGTTTATGACAAATTCATTGAAGAAATCTGCAGAATGCTGAGTAAAATATACAATGTATGCATGAAATGAACTTGCATTCATGATGCAATGTTTACATCAGAAAAGTATGAATTTATGCATTTCACTAGAAAATTGAAGAGATTTGACATGATGATTAGCATACAGATAGAAAGCTCAGTCATTAAGTTAAAATCAGATGTGCAAGTTTTAAAAGTTCAATTGAACATGAAATTATGATGAAATATGTATCTTCAATAAATAAAAGTGAGTCACGTCATAAAAATGCTGACACTTAATTATCTTGAAATCTTTACATGAAGAGCAATCTTCACAAAGATGAAATAAGTATATTCAGCAGTAATAAAATCAAAAATAGCATTTAAAGCATCAGTTTAATATTAGCATGACAAAGAAGAAAAACTGTTAAACAAAGAATGCAAATTAAAAATACTTCAGAATCAAATTCTGTATCACGTAACAGAAGTGTTCAAAAGAGTAAGCATTGAAATTTTGAAAACAGAAATATACATAAGCTCATTACATGTTCATTTAAACATGTTATAAAACAAGATTATGCTACACAGTTGAATTAATGATTAAATGCAGAAAAGCAGATAAGCATGCAAATTAATGCATGTTCATCTGATGAAAGTTAATCACGTCATTTCTTACTTATTCATCATTAAGAAAATAATACTTCTAAATGTTTTCATTTGAGAAGATGCAAAGATACAATTGAGATGCAAATAATGCATTTTCTTCTTCACAATAATTTTAACAAGTGATAACATTGCAATAGCGCAGTATCATAAAGATCAATGAAATCAATGATGAGAAAAATACAGAAAATGCGTTGCAAACATTAATGCAATCTCAGCACAAAGATTGCATTTGAGCAATAAGATGATAAAGATGTGTGATGATTTTCAGAAAGCAGAAAACATTCTCATAATGTATATTAAAATTGAATGCATAAATTTGAATATTTATCTGCACTTTAAAAATGTTTCAGACATGAATAGCTTGCAATGCAATTGCAAATAAAGTTATCAAATGATGAAGCATGTATTTGTGCATTGCTTGAACTGATCATATTTGCAATCAAGAATGTTACAAAATACTAAGTTTTCAAATTATTAAATAATTATCATCATCATGAAAAATCTCAGAACAGTAGTGAAAATGATGATGAAAATAAAGCTCTTGAAGCAATTTAAAGTGATTAAAACATTCATTCTTTAACATGCAATTAACATGAACAAATTTGATACATAGTCTCAAAACTCATTGTTTCAACTGTGTAAAGCAATCATATAAACTGCAAGTGATTTTCTATCTCAGAGAGTTTTGTTCACTTAATACAAATAGCATAAAGTTTCTCATGAGTCAATCTAATTGATGTTATAAAAGTGTATGAATTTATTATTATTATTATTATCTATACAAGAAAACAATCACAACGCGCGTAAAACGAACTTTTGAAAAGAGCATTATAAACAAGAGAGAAAAAATTGAGTAGATGAATAAACGATGACGAATTGCATGAGCAGCAGTAATGCTGATGCAATGATGATTGCAAGCAGCGTTGACTCGTTGCAGAGAGACAGCGACGTGAAGTTTAAACACTCACGCAATGATGAGATGAAAGTTATCAGCATCATTGATCTACTAACACAGACATTAACGTTAAAGAAAGAGAAGAGCAAAGATCATTCATGAAAAGAAGTGATTTTAAAGCTGATTCAACGTCTTTGAAACGTTTTAGAAAAATAGATTGAAAGTCAAGACATGTTCATCACGAAGAATGTATAAGAGTTGAAGACATTCATTCAACTTCTTAATAAACAACTACAAACACAAGAAAATATGCATTTCACATTCAAAACATCATCATGAGTCAATGTAGCAAGAGAAGAAGTGACAACAGAGAAGCAGCAACTCAGAGATGATCTGTCATTGCTTTGCAAGAAACGCAAGATTCTAGTGAAAATAGTGAAGAGAAAAGAGATGAAAGAGATACAAAAGAGATTGATTGATCAAATCTTTCAAGAAATTGCAAACGTGTCAACGACGCAACAAAATCTAATAGTGTCACTTCGCAAGCTTGAAAGCGAAGATATTGCACTTCACATGATGAGTTTGAAAGTTCAAGCAGCTTTAGAAAAGTTTCAGGCATGAGTGAAGAGAATTGCAAGCTCAGTGCACGTAGTGCGTAGAAGCTTCGTGATACTAGCACATGATGTACACATCACATTGAACACAAGCAATCAGAAGATCATCATCAAAAGACTGATAAAGAACAACATGAGACTTCATGAAGATTTAAAGATGCTGAGAATAGCTTGACTTAAGAAGATAGTCAAAAGTGAAAAGACTCACTCATCGCTCATCATAGAGATCGCGATCAAAACAATGATGAATCGACTACTAAATGTAGACATGCTGAACTCATATCAAGAATGCTCATGCAAGTTGTTTGAAAAGAACTGTCGTATCACACAATGCTATAGATGCTTCGATTTTGATCATATGACTAAATTCTGCAAAAACAAAGAGTGCTGCTTCAAATGTGCAGACAAACATCACATTGAAAGATGCGTTGTGTCAATGAATAGAAAATGATGTGCAAACTGCAACAATAGTCACGAACTTTGAAGATGCTCATGTCTCAAGTGAAAACTACAGATAAAGCAATCAGAAGAAATCTTTTGAAACAGATCAATCAGATACTCTGAAGCGTTGAAAAACAATCACTCATTCTCTTCTTTCTTTCTGAACTTCTTGAGTTTAATGAACTTCGTAAGTTCAACGAACTCATCAAGCTCAATGAACATCTCGACAATGACAAGCAGTCGAGACGTCAACGAGTCAACATGACAAGTGATGAAAGTCAAGAAGAGATGAATCAATTACTCTTCATGCGTGATTAATGATTCAGAAGACATGATGTCTGAACAGACACAGAAATGTCAAATCAGAAAATGCGAAAGACTCTTGATGATTAAAAGCATACAAAAAGCTGTCTCTGCACAGAGTCAACAACAGCTACAGATAACTTTATGATGAATCAAATCTTTCTGCGAATTCTACAATATAACATCAGAAAGTCATTAAAAACTCAGAAATTATTTCTGATAAACAGAGAAGTTTGTAAATTCGACATAATAGTCATTCAGAAACAAGATTGCAACATTAACGTTTTGCAAATGTTTAGCTCGACTCACAACTTCTTTCATCTAGTGAGAGACTCATCATCTCAAGCAAGAACATGCATTTATGTCAACAAGTGTTTAAAACTCGATCAATGAGTGATGAAAATCATTGAATCAAACATCTGCTTAATTAAGCTACAAACTAGCAACTTGAAAGACAAGATACAGACGCTACGACTCATAAACGTTTACAATTCATGTTCATTGTCTATCATCTTCATAGAAGAATCATCTACTATTTCTTGTCTGAACGAACTAATCAAAGATGACTGCAAACAACTAATCATAGAAGATTTCAATCTGCATCACTCACACTGAGAAGACAGAAGATGCTTTACTCATCACACAGCGACTGATGCTTTACTAGACATCATTATGAACACAAGATTAAAGCTATTGCTTGAATCAGACACAATTACTAGAGAGACTCATAATCAGCTCACAACAATAAATCTAGCGTTTGACAGCGAGAAAATTCAATTCATGATACACAAATGCAAGATGAAAATTGATCTACATCAGAGATCTGATCATCTTTTGATTGTCACGAAGTTGTGTTTACGCACATCTTTCGTGCAGCTCACGACTCGTTGATTATGAAAGAAAATGAACACAGAAGCACTAAATGCTCATTTAAGAATACATCTTCTCGTCAATCGTTTTCTCAACAACAAGACAGCGATAGATAACAGAGTAGCTGAGATCACTCATGCATTACAAGAGATTATCGAGAAGTCTACTTCTTGAGCAAAGTTGTTGATTCAAGCATGAGACTTTTGAAATCAGATCTGCTCGAAAGTCGTGACAAAATCATAATGACTATGAGTTGTATGAAAATCGCAAAATACTCTAGAGGTATGAAACGACTATCTGAGATACAACAATCACAAAAACAAGATCATTAAAGAAATAAAACGTTCACATTTTAGATCACAGATGCATGAGCTGAGCAACGAATTGAAATTGATTTAACGCTTCGCAAAATGAGTCAGAATCGAAAGTCAAATACTTAAGAAACTTTCGCAGTTTTCGTCATTAAAGAGCAACGATTTCGATCACATAGCAGATTTATTTGAAGAAAAAACAAAGATGCTACGAAAGAAGTTCTTTTCATCATTGTCTCAAGCAGACATCAATGACATTTCGAAATCATTTATATTGCTGACAATGTCGTTCAATTCAGTCTTATCACAAGATGAGATGAGACAGATGATTCAACGAGTAAAAGTTGATAAAGTGTCAGACGCATTTGAAATTTCAAATAAAGCGCTTCAAGCGAGTCTAACAGAACTAACTTTGATACTAATCAATCTGTTCAATGCATGTGTAACTCATAAATATCATTCGAAGCAGTTCAAAAAAGCTCAAACAATAGTACTATGCAAATCAAAGAAGAGCAACTACATCAACTTGAAGACGTATTAATTCATTGCTCTGCTAAACATCATGAGTAAGACATTGAAATTAATCATGATCAAAAGATTAAGTGACATTGCTGAGACTCATCATATGCTTTCGAACGCTCAAATGAGAGCAAGACGCAAGCAATCTGTAATCTTAGCGCTGAATCTACTAGTATATCAAGTACACGCAGTATGAAGCTGCGAAATCAAGTACGTAGTCTTCATGCTTAGTCTAGATATCACTGAGACGTTTGATCATGTCTTGCACACTAGACTTCTGCATACTCTGAAAATGAAAAGAACATTGAACTACATAGTCAAATGAACTCGCAGCTTTCTGAAAGACAGAGAGTCATCACTGACGTTTGATGAACAAATCAGCGCGATGCGACAAGTAAACGCTGACATATCACAGAAATTTCTCATATCATTGATTCTCTTTCTATTCTTTAACGCAAGCTTAATCAAAAAATGCAAAGCTTTAGAAATCAAAATTGAAGTGCTTGACTTCATAAATGACATCAATATTCTGATCTATGACAAAATCACAGAATCAATCTGCAAATCACTGAGTTGAGCACACAACGTCTGTGCAAAGTGAGTTCAAACTCATGATGCTACGTTCGCTTCAGAGAAATACAAACTTACACACTTCACTCGTAAGTTAAAAAGATTCAACATGACAGTCAGTCTACACATAGAAAACTCGATAATAAAGTTGAAATTGAATGTATGAGTTCTTGAAGTGCAACTAAACATGAAACTACAATGAGATTCGCATCTTCGTCAAATAGAAGCAGATCACATCATCAAGATGCTGATGCTTAGTTGACTTGAGATCTTCATCTGAAAAGCTACATTTGCAAAAGCAAGACAAATATACTCAGCAATGATAAGATTGAAAATGACATTTGAAGCATCAATATGACATCAACGCAATAAAGAAGAGAAATTGTTGAATACAAAATAAAGATTAAAAACTCTTCAGAATCAAGTGTTGCATCATGTGATCAACGTCTTCAGAAAAGTGAACATCGAAATGCTGAAAGTCAAAATATATACATTCTCGCTACATGTTCATTTGAACAAGCTACAGAATTAAGTCACACTACGCAGTTGAATCAACGACAGAACACAGAAGACTCGATGAGCATGCAAGATCATACGTGCTCATCTGATAAAAACTAATAGACTCATTTCTCGCTTTTTGATCTTCAAAAAAATGACGTTTCTGAACGTTTCAATTCACGAAGAGACAAAGATACAGTCTAGACACGAACGACTTAATCTCTTAACAACAACTCAAATGAGTGAACGTGCAATTGCACAGTTTCACAAAAGTCAATGAGATCTTCAATGAGAAAACTACAAAAAACGCATTGCAGACATTAATGCATTTCTCGCTCAAAGGTTTCATCTATTCAAGAAGTCAGTAAAGATGCGTGATGATCTTCAGAAGATTGAAAGCATTCTTACAACTTACATCAGAATCAAACGCATAAAGCTGAAGATTTATCTGCATTCAAGAAACGTGTCAAGCGCGAATAGTCTTCGATGCAACTGCGAATGAAATCATCAGACAGTCAAGCATATTCTGATGCATTGTTTGAATTGAATGCATCTTCGATCGAATATGCTACAAGATGTTGACTTCACAAACTATTGAGTCATCATCTCAATCACGAAGAGTCTCAAGGCAACAGTGAGAATGATGATGAAAACAAAGCTGCTGAAGCAGTTTAAAGTGACAAGAACACTCATTCTTTAACATGCAATCATCGTGAACAAATTTGATACATAGTCTCAGTTTTATCGTCTTGACTGCATGTAGCAGTCGTATAGACAGCGAGCGATTTTCTACCTCAGAAAGTTTTGTTCACTTGACACACATAGCATAAAGTCTCTCATGAGTCGATTTAATCGATGTCACAAAAGTGTATGAATTTATTATTATTATTATTATTATTATTATTATTATCATTATTATCTATACAACTGCTTTACGCAGTTAAAACAACAAGATTAAAACTATGTATCAAATTTGTTTACGTTGATTGCATGTTAAAGAATGAGTGTTCTAGTCACTTTAAATTGCTTCAGAAGCTTCATTTTCATCATCATTCTTGCTGCTACTCTGAAATCTTTCATGATCATGATGATTATTCAATAGTTTAAGAAGTTAATGTCATGTAACATTCTTGATCGCAGATGCATTCAGTTTAAGCAATGCATGAATACATGCTTTGCTCTCTGATAACTTCGTTCGCAGTTGCATCATGAGTTATTCATGCTTGAAATGTTTCTCAAGTGCAAATAAATATTAAGATCTATGTATTTGATTCTGATGTAAGTTACGAAAGTGCTTTCAGCTTTCAGAAAATCATCATGCATCTTTACTGTCTTGTTAAATAAATGAGATCTTTGTGCTGAGATTGCATTAATGTTTGCAATGCATTTCTTGTATTTTTCTCATTGTTGCTCTCATTGATCTTTGTGATATAACATTATTGCAATGCTATTACTTATTGAAATCATCATAAAGAAATTGAATCATTTGCATTTAAACTACATTCTTGCATCTTTTTGAATAAATGTGTTCAGAAGCACTATTTTCTTGATGACAGAAAAGCAAGAAATGAGATGATTAATTCTCATCAATTGAATGTATATAAATTCATATGCTCATTTAGTCTTTTGCGTTCTGTCATTGACTTGACTGCGAAATGTGACTTTATTCTGCAGCATGTTCAAATGAACATGCAGCAAACTTATGTACATTTCAATCTTTAGCGTTTCAATGCTTATTCTTTTGAATGCTTTTACAACATAACGTAGAATCTGATTCTACAGAGTTTCTAGTCTGCATTTCTTGTCTGACAGTTCTTTCTCTTTATCATGCTGATATCAAACTGATGCTTTGAATGCAATTTCTGATCTCATTACAGTTTAGTACACTTGTCTTACTTTTGTGAAGATTGTCTTTCATGTAAAGACTTTTAAACAACTAAGCGTAAGCATTCTTGTGACGTGACTCACTTCTATCTATCAAAAATGCGCGTCTCATTGCAGTTTCATATTCAGTTGAACTTTTAGAACTTACACGTCTGACTTTGACTTAATCACTGAGCTTTTTATTTATATGCTAGTCATCATGTTGAATTTTCTTAATTTTCTAGTGAAATGTGTGAACTCATATTTTTCTGATGCAAACGTTGTGTCATGAGTTCAAGCTCACTTTGCACAGATGTTATGTATCTTGCTCAGTGTTTTGCAAATTTCTTCAATGAATCTGTCATATGCTAGAATGTTGATGTCATTTACGAAGTCAAGCACTTCAATTTTGATTTTCAATGCTTTGCATTTTTCAATTAAACTTATGTTGAAAAATAGAAAGAAAATTGATGAAATGAAAGATTTTTGAAATATGTTTGCATTTATCTTATGCATAGTGCTCATTTGCTCATTGAATATCAATGATGTCTCTCTGTTCTTTAGAAAGCTGCATGCTCATTTGACTATGTAGCTTAACATTCTTCTCATTTTCAGCATATGCAGCAGTCTGATGTGCGAGACTTGATCAAATGCTTCAATAATGTTTAAACTTAGCATGAAGATCACATACTTAATCTTGCAATCTTACATGATGTGAACTTAATTTACTAGTAAATTTAATGTCAAGATCATGAATTGCTTACATCTTGCTCTCATTTGAGCATTTGAAAGCATGTGATGAATCTTAGTTATATCATTCAATCTTTTGATCATAATTGATTCTAAAGCTTTGCTCATGATATCAAGCAAAGCAATGAGTCGATATGTTTTCAAGTCGATGTAATCACTTTTTTTAATTTACATAGCACTATTGTTTAAGCTTTTTTGAACTGCTTCAAGTGATATTTGTGTATCACGCATGCGTTGAATAAACTCATCAGCACTGAGATTAATTCTGTGAGATCTGCTTAAAGTGCTTTGTTTAAGATTTCAGAAACATTTGATGCTTTGTTCACTTTTACTCATCTGATTGCTCACTTCATCTCATTCTTTGAAATGCATGAATTTGATGATACTGTCAAAGATATGAATAAATCTGAAATGTTGTTAACATTTGTTTGTGAGAATGAAGAGAAGAATTTTTCTTGCAGCATCTCGATTTTTTCTTCAAATGTTGTTATCATGTAATCAGTATCATTTTGTTTCAACGACGAAAACTGAGAAAGCTTTTTAAATAACTGACTTTCAATTTTAACTCATTTTGCAAAGCATCATATTGATTTCGATGCGTTGCTTAGCTCATGCATTTATGATTTAAAGTGTATGCATTTTGTTTGTCTGATGATCTTGTTTTTGTGATCATTATGTTTCAAATATTCATTTCATGTTTCTAATGTATCTTGCATTTTTCATATGATTTGCAATTATCTTGATTTCATTACTACTTTAAAGCAGCTCTGATTTCAGAAGTCTTTTGCTTAATTTAACAGTTTTGTTCAGAAAGTAAACTTCTCAATGATCTCTTGTAGTACTTTGATGATTTCTGTTGCTCTGTCATTCATCTCAGCTTTGCTGTTCAGAAAGTGATCTGACAAAAAATGTATTTGCAGATAAACACTTAATGCTTCTGTGTTCATTTTTTTTCAGAGTCAACAAGTTGAAAACTGCACTGAGATTGTTTGTAAATTTAGCTCTGTGACAATTGAAAAATGTTACGAGCGTATCAAGACTGATAAGACTGAACAAGATTGACTAGTCAAGATCTGACTCAGGTTTGACTCAGATATGACTCAATCTCTTTTTCTTTCTCAACACTCTTTTCTTTCATCAACATCTTGTTCATTTACATCACATTCTTTTCATGTCACAAACACATTTCTTTCGAGTCTAGCGCAGTCTCTGAACATTACATAAATAGAAGCTTTTGTATTAATCTTCTTCTGTATTCTTAATATTCAGTTATAGCTATCTTTAAAGATCAAGCACTATCAATTCTGACCTTCATTGATTGTATCATTTAGGCACAATTCTGACATTATATTAAGAATTCGTTAATCACACAATACTGATCTCATTACTCATTCAACATACTCGTCTAGACGAAACGAGTCTAAAGAAATTCGTTTATCTGATGATCAACAACAATCAAAAGATAGAACAACACTAGAGAATTGAATAGAATCAACAGCGAGACTGTTTGAATTGCTAGACTACTTATTGTTAGAAGTCAGCATAAAGCGAGTCATATGAATGTCATTTAACTAATAAATAAATGCTAAGAAAGAAAAGTATCTACAAAAAAGAACTCGATTCTTATATGTGTGTTTCTCAGCCCTGTGCTAGGCTCGATTGGGTTGACGTCTTACACATATGATGCAGAGTCTCAATGATATCATCTTTAGGTCAGGTTTTCGCTAGACTCGATTAGAATGAAACCAGGCGAAGACTAGGCGAAGAATAGGCGAAGACTAGAATCGTAACATTACTTCTCTTTCTTGACTATTCATGTTCGCATGAATGTTGTTTCTTAGTGCGCTTTTCTTGAATATCTGATATGAAATTCATCAATCATCTCTTGAGCATTCATAAACTCGTCGTCGTCAGCATTATATCAGTTGAGATCATTGTCATAGCTCTTTCATTTGACTCGATATTGAAGTCATCTTCAATATCGTCAAGAGTTCAATATATCGTCGATTTTTCATTCGTCTTCATTGTTTACCACTATTGATCTCGAGAGTTCATTCTTTTGACCAGGCAGAGAGTCATCAACGGCAGAACGAAGAAGCTCTGAATGAAATACGTCATGTATACGCATAGTCTCTGATAGTTTCAACTTATAGAATGAGTCAACAGAGTCTGTGATCTGAAAAGAATCAAGCATCTTGTCATTCAATTTCTTGAAGAGTCTCGCTGTAATGATGTTTCGTTCATTCAGAAACATCTTTGATTTGATCTTGTAATTGATCTTCTTTCTATGCTTATTAGCTTGATTCATCATTTGTTTCCGTGTTTTGATCAGAGCTTCGCGAGCGAAGATCAATGTCTTATTCATGTGATTGAATATATCTTCGGCTCAAGCAATCTGCAGACGTTCGCGAGTGCTTTCATACTCGATGATGTCAAGGTCGAAGCTCATACGAGGGTGAAAGTTCTTGTTCATGAAGAAGAGAGTCAAGAAAATGACTGAAGACAAGACGTTATTGTTGACAAACTCGATCATGAGTAGTCACTTGAATCAGTCGTTCTGCATGTATGAACAGAAGAAATGAAGATATCACTCGACATTCTGATTGACTTGTTCGCTTTGATCGTCGATCTGAAGGTGATAGACGATGAACAATTGAAGAGAAATGCTCAGTCGTTTGCAAAGAAACTTTCAAAGAATGAAGATGAACTGAGAATCTCGATCAAATACAATGAAGCTTGATAGATCATGAGTTCAATATACTCATTGAAGCAACATTTTAGCTGTCTTTTCGACTGTGATACCTTCATCATCAGTGATGCAAGAGATATAATGTCTTTCTTTTGACAATCTGCAGATGACAGTCAGAATAGCGTTGTAGTTGTACGAATCAGGTAGATTGATAATGAAGTTCATGACTATGTTCTGCCATCGCTGTTCAGATATAGATAGAGGTTGAAGCAAGTCATTTGATTTATTTCTTGATGTCTTTGAACGTTGACATACGTAGCAGTTTCAAATATATCGATTCATCGTTTTTCGCATAGAAGATCAATAGTAATTTCACTTTATGATCTTCACTGTTCTAAGAATTTCAGAATGATCAATCGACGATTGATCATGTATCTCACGAATCAGGTTCATTTGTAGAAGTTCGTTGAACGAGACTCATAGCTGACTATCATGAAACAAGATTTCATTCTGAGTTCAACAATTCTTCAATTTGATATCTTCATATTGTGCTTCATCTCTTGCTATTGCTTCGCGAAGTAACGTACAATTCTCGTTGATTTCATTCACGTCAAGAACTTGTTTATAGATTGATTGATCATTATTCTTCTCTAGATCAGCGATCTTCATTCAATTCAATGTCAGAATAGTAGTTCTTTGATATTGAATGCGTTCATCGTTGAAATCTCTAGGCACGAAGTCAGCTCAACAAGTTAATGCATCGATCTTAATATTCTGTTTGTCAGATTGATACATTATCTTGAAGTTGAAGTCAGCTAGCTTCTGAACTCAGCGCATCTGTCATCAACTCAGCTTCTTGTCTTTCATCAATGAGATGAGCGCTTGATGATCGATGAACATCTTGATAGAAATGTTAATCAGCTTCAGTTTGAGTCGTCAATGTTCAAAAGCTCAAATTATGATCAGCAGTTTCTTATCATATATCTCGTAGTTGCATTCAGCAGAAGACATGTTCTTGCTATAGAAGACAATCGAATGTAAAACATCTTCGTCATCATATTGAGACAGAACTTCATCGTTGACGTAGTTGAATGAGTCAATTTCAAGAATGAAATTGCAAGTCTGATCAAAGTGACGAAGTATAAAAGTCTCAGTCATACGTCTCTTCATGTGATTGAATGCAGTTTGACAGACTTCATTTCATTCAAATATGATCTTCTTTTGAGTGAGTTGAATCATTGAACAAACAATCTTCGAAAAGTTCTTGATGAAGCGTTGATAGAAATTGCAGAAGTCAATGAAGAACTGCATCTGAGTGAGATTATTGAGTGTAGGTCAATCAACGACTGCTTGCACCTTTCGTGAATTCATCTTAAGTTTCTCGATTGACATCAAAAGTTCTAAAAAGATGGTTTTCTGAACATGAAACTCGCATTTATCAATGTCTATCTGTAGATCAGCTTCTCGTAGTCTATTTAAGATCAATCGTACATGTTGCTTGTGTTTCTTCAAGATCTTGCTGTAAATGATAATGTCATCTAGATAAATCTGACAAAACTGATGTAGATATTCAAACAATACGTCGTTCATATAGTGTTGATAGAACGTCGATTTGTTGATTAATTCAAAGAGCATTACATGATATTTGTATGAGTCGAAGAAGATAATAAAGATAGTCAAATCTTCGCTACCTGAATGCATGCGTAGCTTGTTGAACATGACAATGATGTTCAATCAAGTCAGGTACTTGCTTTCTTGTATATGAGCGAGAGTCTCATCTATTAATGGCAAAGAATAGTGATTTCGTTTGGTCAAAGCATTGAGCTTTCTGTAATCAACGCAGAAACGCAGACTTTCGTCTTTCTTTTCAGCAAATAAGATGAGCGAGACGTATGATGCGAAGCTGAAGAAAATGAACTCTTTGTTTAGATGTTCAATCAGATACTTCTTTATCTTCTGAAGCTTGTGATCAAACATCTGATATAGTCTGCTTCGTGAGAGTATTTTCTCATTGATTAACTCAATCTTGTGATCATAGATATGATGAGATGATAGCTGATCAATCATTGCTTGATCAAAGACGTTTAGATAGTCATGATATTCAGAGAAAAGCTTGATCTTGACTTGCTTGAGAGTCTTGACGTGTGAAAGCTCAT
>JAABUK010000820.1_pt1 | contig 62658 bp, 57 predicted proteins | sample 5559141 | NCBI WGS metagenome assembly JAABUK01 (sample SAMN10711869, study PRJNA513367) | rock metagenome | isolation source: Antarctica rocks | place: Antarctica: Victoria Land, Pudding Butte nord | collected 2016-01-03
CAGGGCATGCCGCAGAACGAGCGGGTTGTGGCGTGAGCCCCCGAGTGAGGTGGGAGATCGTCCGACCCGGCCGCCTGCCCCTTCATGCAACAACGCCGATCTCTTATACAATAAATTCCCGAAGTATTGTAGGGTGGGTGAGCGTAGCGAAACCCACCATAACTTCTTGTGTAGCAGCCGGTTGTGGTGGGTTTCGCTACGCTCGCCCACCCTACAAGATGCGGAAGACGCCGGTTCGATCGGGAACTTGTTTAATCGGCAATCCTTAAATCCCCGTTCTGGCGGTGAGATCCTCGTGAAGGGAGGTCCCGGCCGTGCCCCCGAAGATCGCCGCCTTCCCGAAGTGCTACCTCGACAGGATCGCCGGCGATCGGTCGATGTCGGTCTTCGACTGGATCGAGCAGGCCAGGTCGCTCGATGCCGACGGCCTGGAGATGTACGAGGGGTTCTTCACCTCGCTCGACCATGATTACATCGACCTCGTGGGAGAGGCGATCGCGGCGGCCGGGTTCGCGATGCCGATGCTCTGCTGCTCGCCCGACTTCACCCACCCCGACCTCGCCGCCCGGACCGGGGCGGTCGAGCGTCAGGCCGCGATGATCCACGTCGCCCGGAGGCTGGGCGGCGAGGGGACCGTCTGCCGGATCCTCTCGGGCCAGCGCTATCCCGGGCTGGGCCTGGCCGAGGGGCTCGACCGGGTCGTCCCCTGCATCGAGGCATCCCTCGTGCATGCCCGCGAGGCCGGGGTCGTCCTGGGGCTGGAAAACCACTACAAGGACGGCTTCTGGGCCTACCCCGAGTTCGCCCAGAAGCGCGACGTCTTCCTGGCGCTGCTGGATGCGATCCCCGACCGGGACCACTTCGGGGTCCAGTTCGACCCGTCCAACGCCCTGGTCGCGGGCGACGACCCGGTCGATCTGCTCCGGGCCGTGGCCGACCGGGTCGTGAGCATGCACGCCAGCGACCGATACCTGGCCGAGGGCGCGAGCCTGGACGGCCTCCGCCAGTCCGACGGTACCCTGGGCTACTCGCCCGACCTCCGCCACGGGGTCACCGGCAAGGGGTTGAACGACTACGACGCGATCTTCGGGATCCTCGCCGATCGCGGCTATCGGGGCTGGATCAGCATCGAGGACGGGATGAACGGGATGGACGAGATGGCCGAGTCGCTCGCCTTCCTCCGCCGGAAGGTCGCCCAGCACTTCCCGGAGCCCTGAGCCGTGCCCCGATCCCTCCGGACCGCCCTGGTCGGCTGCGGGAAGGTCGGCGCGATCCACGCCCGGGCGCTCCGGGCGCTGCCCGAGTCCGACCTCGTCGCCGTCTGCGACGCCTCGATCGATCGCGCGAACGACTTCGCCGCCCGATTCGGGGCGAGGCCCTTCGCCGACGTCGACGCGATGCTGGCCGCCGCCCGCCCCGGGGCGGTGGTCCTGGCGACGCCCCACCCGCTCCACGCCGGGGCCGCGATCCGGTCGGCCCGGGCCGGGGCCCACGTCCTGGTCGAGAAGCCGATCGCCGCCACCCTCCGCGACGCCGACGCCATGCTCGCCGCCGCCCGCGAGTCGGGCGTCACCCTCGGGGTCGTCAGCCAGCGGCGGTTCTACGAGCCGGTCCTCCGGATCAGGGCGGCGATCGACGCCGGCAAGATCGGCCGGCCGGCGCTGGGCGTCTTCGCGATGTTCTCCTGGCGCGACCCCGCCTATTACGCGTCCGACCCCTGGCGGGGGCGATGGGACGCCGAGGGGGGCGGCGTGCTGGTCAACCAGTCGCCCCACCAGCTCGACCTCCTCCGGTGGTTCCTGGGCGACGTCGAGGAGGTTACCGGGACCTGGGCCAACCTCAACCACCCCGAGGTCGAGGTCGACGACACCGCCGTGGCCACCGTCCGGTTCCGCAACGGCGGCCTCGGCTCGATCGTCACCAGCCTCGCGCAGAAGCCCGGCCTGTACACCAAGGTCCACGTCCACGGGACCAACGGCGCCTCCGTCGGGGTCGAGACCGACCGGGGGGCCACCTTCATCGCCGGGGTCTCCGCGATCGCCGAGCCGCCGCTCAACGACCTCTGGACGATCGCCGGCGAGGAGCACCTCCTCGCCGGGTTCCAGGCCGAGGACCGTGCCCGGTTCGCCGCCATCGACGCCGCCGACCACTACCACGCCCTCCAGGTCGGAGACTTCCTCCGGGCCTGCCTCGAAGGCCGTCCGCCCCTGGTCACCGGCGAGGACGGCCGCGAGGTCGTCGCCCTGTTCACCGCGATCTACCGGTCCCACCGCGAAGGCCGGCCGATCCGGTTCCCGCTCTCGGCCGATGACGGCGACGGTCGCCCTTGAGCCCACCGATCGGATAGGATGGAACGTCAAGGGTCCGGGGAACGCGACCTCATCCCGGGAGGGTCCGATGGCGACAGGCAAGAAGGCCACGCGAAGGACGAAGGAGAAGTCTCCGGCCCCGCACGCCCCCGGCACCGTGCCGTCGGCCGGGCCCGCCGACTCCGGGAATTTCCAACCCCCGCCCGGGTCGGGAGAAGATCGGATCGCCGCATTCCTCAAACTGTCCGCACGGGAGATGGCCTTCGAATGTTTTTATAATGCGGAAGTCTGGCTCGACGCCCCCAACCCGCAATTCCACGGCCGGAATCCGAACGATCTGCTCGGGACCGAGGAGGAGCGGAAGGTCTACAACCTCCTCGCCGCCTATGCCCTCGGTCTCCGATGATGAAGCTGCCCCATTGCTCGAAGCTTGCCCGATATCCCCTCTCAGGGCACTGGTATCGGGCCGTCAACCGGAAATTCTTCCATTCCCGTCTCTCGACCGAACACGCGTTAGGCGGCCGGATTCTGCCGAATCAATGGTTAGGCGTCCCGGAGGCGAAGCGTGCTGGTGGCTCGGTCGCGTCTCCCGGAGTTGACGCATGCCGTCTTCGCGGCCGAGCCGCCGGAGGTCTACGAGGCGTACTCCGCATACGAGAGGGAACCTCAGCGCTTCACCACCGCCAAGCAACTCGACCTGCTCTTGCTCGATGGCATTCCCGAGGGCAATGCGCACCTTGATCTCGCCCTCTGGTATCCGAGCTGTGGCGGCCGGGTCGAGAAGGAACTCATCCACCTCCAGCCCGAGAAGTGCGACGGCCACACGTTCCGGTATTCCATCGGCGGCTGGGGCATCTTTCGCTTGCAATGCGACTCGCGGCCTGATTCGCTGGTGGAGTGCCGGATCGCGGTCAACTCGCACAAACGGTCGGCCACCTGGGAAGCCCACTATCCCGAATGGCTCGCCGTCGAGGCGTGGAATTGGCCGGCAGTCGAGAAGCACGAGCGGCGGTTGCTCCGGAAGCTGCGGTCGCTCGCCTCTCAAGGAGCTGTCTTCGACGAAACGCCGTAAAGACCGAGCGAGTCTGGGACTCGGACGAACCGGCCGGAGGGGCGATCCCCAGCTCCTTACCCCGGGTGGGTCCGCGCAGCGGACGGAAGGGTTAACCTCGCGCTGCAGCGGACCCGGCCCGCCGCAACGGCTTCTGGTAATATCAAGCGTGTTCTCGGCGGGCCGGTCCGCTGAGCTTCGGCGATGGCCATGCCCTCCCGGTTCAATCCGGCGACCGAAATCGATCCCCGACCCCGAATCCTTTACCTGGCGGAAAATCACCAGGTCGCGGCCTATGAAGTGGGGGCCCTGTCCGGCCCCCGACGGCACCCCTCGCCGACCCGAGGGCGTCCTGGCTCCTCCTGTCGCTCGAAGTCAGGCTCAATCGCATCGCGGATCTGTGCGACGAGGGGCAACGGGCCGTCATCGGGACGACGTATCAAGAACTGACGGGGAACTGGGTGGATTCGCCCGGCCTGGCGCCGACGCATGCCCTCGGCCTCGCCCTCCGGCGGCCCCCGAAGCTGGAAGGCTTCCTCTTCCCGTCGGCCTGGGTCGGCGGCAAGAACCTGGTCGCCTTCCCCGACAAGCTCGACGCCCGTCGCAGCTCCATCGTCTTCCGGAACGACCTGACCGGCAGGGTCGAGCGGCTGGCCTGATTCCGGCGTCGCGGTCTTCCGGCGGGCCGGCCGGCGGTTTATGGTAGCGTCGGCGACGTCGTCCCGACTCGCCCCGAGGCTCGCCGATCTCCCCTCCCGAGGACACACCGCGATGACCGTCCGTTTCGCCCGGCCGCTGCTGGCCCTGTCCGCCGTCGTGGCGGCCTCGCTCCTCGTCTCGCCGTCGGCATCCTCCCGCGAGCCCCTGGCCGCGAAGCCGATCCGGGCCCTGCTGGTCACCGGGGGCGGATATCACGACTACGAGCATCAGAAGATGATTCTTCCCGAGGGCGTCTCCGCCCGGGCCAACGTCGAGTGGACCGTGGTTCATGAGACCGACAAGTCGAACAGCTACCGGATCCCCCTCTACGAGAACCCCAACTGGGCCGACGGCTACGATGTCGTCGTCCATAATGAGTGCTACGCCGACATCACCGACCCGGTCTACGTCGGCAAGGTCGTCGCCGCCCACAAGAACGGCACGCCCGCCGTGGTCGTCCATTGCGCAATGCACACGTTCCGGAGCCTGAAGACCGACGAGTGGCGCGAGTTCCTCGGCGTCTCGACCTTCCGGCACGGCAAGCAGCATCCGCTCGACGTCAAGAACCTCCAGCCCGACCACCCCATCATGAAGGGGTTCCCGTCGTCCTGGACCACGGGCAACGAGGAACTGTACTGGATCGAGAAAGTCTGGCCCGGCACGACCGTTTTGGCCCAGGCCAAGGCCGAGGAGAACCAGAAGGACAATGCCGTTCTCTGGGCCCACACCTACGGCAAGGGCCGGGTCTTCGGCACCACCCTGGCGCATAACAACAAGACGATGAGCGACCCGGTCTATCTCGACATGTTCACCCGCGGCCTGCTCTGGGCCTGCGACAAGGTCGACGAGGACGGCAAGCCGAAGGAGGGCTACGGCCCCGCCGCCAGGACGAAATGACGAGGCGGTCGATCGGCGACGATCGGCGCGATGGCGGCCCCGATCGACGGTCGCCGCCCTGGGCCGGTCCGGAGGCCGATCGCCCGCCCCTCGGGGGCCGCGCAACCCACATCGTCGACACGGCTCCTTGCGGAATCGGCGAAGATCGCCCGGCCTCGTTCGGAGGCCGGGAAGCCCTCAAGTCTGGCCCGCGAGGTGGCGATCCTGGATCACCTGGCGGGCGGGATTTCAGACCGCCCGGAGGCCGGGCCGTCGGGCCTCCCGCCCGGCCTTCGGAGTCGTCACGACCGCGCCAGGCGGATCGAGGCCGGATCACCCCCGGGGGCCGCGACCGCGACCTGCCGGGCTGTCGCCGAGGATCCCGCAGGATGCTCCCCACACCTGATCAGATCGCCGTCGCCGCCTACCACCGATGGGAGAGGCGCCGCCACGACCACGGCCGACATGCCGAGGACTGGATCACTTCCGAGCGCGAGCTGGCCTTCGGGCTGAACTACGAGGTTGCGGCGCGGTATCGGCTCGACGGGGTCGAGCCCAGGCACCTCGGCGACCGTGTCGGGCCCCGCTGCCGGTTCTGCGAGCGGACGGCCCTCCGGGCGACGTTCGACGGGTCCCGCCTCGCCGTCCCGGCGTCGATGGGCAACGAGTCGCTCCTGACCGTCGAAGAATGCGACGAGTGCCACGCCCAGTTCGTGGAGAGCGTCGGGACCGACCTCGACCGGTTCGTCGCCTCGATCCGCCGGGGCGAGGAACGCTCGCGGTCGTATGTCCCCGTGGCCGCCTTCAAGGGGCTCGTCAAGGCCGCGCTCGTCCTCCTGCCCGAGTCCGACCTCCAGTCCTTCGAGGCCACGGTCGAATGGGTGAGCAACCCCGACCACGACCTCGACAGCGGGTCGATCGGCCCGATGGACTGCCACGTCCACACGCTCGCCGAGCCCTCGCCGTTCTCGTGGGCCGCGCTGGCCCGTCGGGTCGACGACGACATGCCGTTCCCGTACCTGCTCGCCTTCTTCGGGGCCGGCCACCACGTGTTCCAGGTCGCGCCGCCGCTCTGCGTCCGCGACGACGACCTGGACGGCGCCTGGGAGGTCCCCTCGGTGGCCTCGCCCTTCGGCGTCGGCCGAGGGCCGCTCGACTCCCGCCTGGCGGTGATCGCGATGGCCCCGCCGGCCGCGTCCCGCCGTCCGGGCCGGATGTCGTTCCTCAACCTCTGACCCTCCCGTTCGCCGAGGCCCGACCATGAGACGCACCGCCCTGATCGGCACCATCGTTGCCCTGGTCCCGGCCCTCGCCCCTCCCCGGGCGGAGGCCCAGGGGCCGGGCCGGGCCATCCCGGTCCGGGTCGAGAAGGGGCCGGACGGCTACCGGATGACCCGGGACGGCCGGCCCTTCTTCATCAAGGGGGCGGGAGGTCGGTCGTACCTCGACGTCCTCAAGGCGACCGGCGGCAACTCGATCCGGACCTGGGGCGAGGAGGAGATCGGGCCGCTCCTGGACCGGGCCCACGAGCTCGGCCTGACCGTCACCGTCGGGATCTGGCTGGGCCAGCCCCGGCAGGGGTTCCGCTATGACGACGAGGCGGCCGTCCGGGGCGAGGTCGAGAAGTCGCGCCGGTTCTTCCGCCGCTATCGCGACCATCCGGCCGTCCTGATGTGGGGCCTGGGCAACGAGATGGAAGGCACGGGGGACGACCCCAAGGTCTGGCGGACGGTCAACGAGATCGCCAAGATCGCCAGGGCCGAGGACCCCAACCACCCGACCATGACCGTCGTGGCCGAGCTGGGCGGCAAGAAGCTGGAGATGTACCGGGCCCTCTGCCCGGACGTCGACGTCCTGGGGATCAACTCGTACGCCGGCCTGGGGTCGCTGGGCGACCGGCTCGACCAGGCCGGGTTCGACCGCCCGTACGTCGTCACCGAATTCGGGCCGCCCGGACCCTGGGAGGTCCCCCAGACTCCCTGGAAGGCCCCGATCGAGCCGACCAGCACCGCCAAGGCGGACGCCTATCGGGCCAACTATGCCCGGTCGATCGCCGGCCGCCCGGGCCGATGCCTCGGCTCCTATGCCTTCCTCTGGGGGAACAAGCAGGAGACGACCGCCACCTGGTTCGGCCTGTTCCTCCCCTCGGGCGAGCGGACCGGGGCGGTCGACGTCCTGGCCGAGGCCTGGACCGGCAAGCCCCCCGCGAACGGCGCACCCCGGATCGCCCGGATCGCCACCGAGGTCGACGGCCAGGAGGTGGCGCCCGGATCGATCCGGAAGGCCCGGGTGATCGCCGACGACCCCGCCGGCGACCCGCTGACCGTCCGGTGGGAGGTCCGCTCCGAGACCACGGACCTCCGCGAGGGGGGCGACCGCCAGGCCGAGCCCCCTCCCCATCCCGAGTCGATCGTCGAGGCCCGGGGGATGGATTTCACCTTCAAGGCCCCCACCCTGTCCGGCCCCTGCCGCCTGTTCGTCTTCGTCTACGACGGGAAGGGGAACGCCGCGACGGCCAACGTCCCGTTCCTGGTCAGGCCGGGCCCGGGGCCTAGCTCCGGCCCCGCCGGAGACTGACCCGATGCCGGAGCCCTGGCGGGTCGTCCAGAGTCTGGTCACGTTCGAGGACCGATGGATCAAGGTCCGGACCGACCGGTGCGTCGACCGCACGGGCCGGGTGATCGACGCCTATCATGTCCTCGAATATCCGACCTGGATCAACATCGTCGCCTTGACGACCGACGGCCGGATCGTCCTGGCCCGCGAATACCGCCACGGGGTCGGCGCGGTCGTCACCGGGCTCCCGTGCGGGACGATGGAGCGGGGCGACCCCGACGTCGAGGCCGTGGCCCGTCGGGAGCTGGAGGAGGAGACCGGATATGTCGGCGGCCTGTACCGGAGCCTCGCGATCAATTATGCTAATCCGGCGAATCAGGACAATTCCTCCCGGGCCACGCTCCTCCTCGGGGTCGAGCCGACGGGCACCCGGAATCTCGACCCGAGCGAGGAGATCGAGGTCGTCGTCGACGATTACGTCGCCTTCATGGCCCGATTCTGGCGCGATGGGGTCCCCCTCCAGGTCTCGCACGCCGCCGCGCTCCATCAGGCGGCGCTGTTTCTGATGAAGGGCCCCGGGCCGCCCGGGGCGGCGGACCTCCGACGGGCCCTCCGGGACGAGTTCGCCAGGGTGATCGAGGAGTGATGATCCGATGCGACGACCGGCCCCGATGCTCCTGATCGCCGCCCTCGCGACCGCCGGACCCCCCGACGGCAAGGCCGGGCCGCCGACGCTCCCCCCCCTGAACGCCCGGGTGGAGGCGTTCGCCCGGTCGAACCTCGGCAAGCCGGTCGGCGACGGGATCTGCATCACGCTCGCCGTCGAGGCCCTCCGGTCGGCCGGGGCGAAGGCGTTCCCGTTCGACCCCGGCGGCGACTTCATCTGGGGCGAGCCGGTCGACGACTACAAGGACGTCCTGCCCGGCGACATCCTCCAGTTCCGCGACGCCGTGTTCCGCGGGACGCGGACGATCGGCCGGAACCGTCGGGAGCGGTGGCACCACGACTACCCCCACCACACGGCCATCGTCGCCCGGGTCGACCAGGGCGGCAAGCTGATCGCGATCTACCAGCAGAACGTCTCCCTCCAGGGCCGGGACGAGGCCGAAAAGGGGAACGTCCGGGAGGCCGTCCTCCGGATGGACTCGCTCCAGAAGGGGGGCCGGGTCAAGGCGTATCGCCCGGTCGCGCCCGACCCGCCACGCGGGCCGATGCCGGGCGACGACGGCCCGGGGCGTTGACCCGGCCCGGAAATCCCTTAGACTGCAACCCGGGCGGGATGCCGGCCTCGCGGTGACGGGACGACCGCAGGGGCCCTTATCGATCGCCCGGAGTACCGAAACACGTGTCCACCGCGACGACCGACGCCGGCATCCTGACGGGCGAAGAACTGCGGAAGATGGACGCCTACTGGCGCGCCGCGAACTATCTGTCGGTCGGCCAGATCTACCTCAAGGATAACCCGCTCCTGAAGGAGCCGCTGGCCCTGGAGCACATCAAGCCGCGGCTCCTCGGCCACTGGGGGACCACGCCGGGCCTGAACTTCATCTACGTCCACATGAACCGGGCGATCAAGGCCCACGACCTGGACGCCATCTACGTCTGCGGCCCCGGCCACGGCGGGCCGGGGATGGTCGCCAATACGTACCTGGAGGGGTCGTACAGCGAGCTGTTCAACAACATCTCGCGCGACGAGGAGGGGATGAAGCGGCTGTTCCACCAGTTCTCCTTCCCCGGCGGGATCCCCAGCCACGCGGCGCCCGAGACGCCCGGCTCGATCCACGAGGGGGGCGAGCTGGGATATGCCCTGTCGCACGCCTTCGGCGCCGCGTTCGACAACCCGGGGCTGTTCGTCTGCGCCGTGGTCGGCGACGGCGAGGCCGAGACCGGCCCCCTGGCCACGAGCTGGCATTCCAACAAGTTCCTCGACCCGGCCCGCGACGGCGCCGTCCTGCCGATCCTCCACCTTAACGGCTACAAGATCGCCGGCCCGACGGTCCTGGCCCGGATCACGCCCGAGGAGCTGGCGGATCTCATGCGGGGTTATGGATATACCCCCCACTTCGTCGAGGGCGACGACCCCCCGACGATGCACCGGCTCATGGCGGCCAGGCTCGACCGGGTCGTGGACGACATCCGGGCGATCCAGGCCGAGGCCCGGTCGGGCGGGTTCCAGCCCCAGGAACGGCCCCGATGGCCGATGATCGTCCTCCGGTCGCCCAAGGGGTGGACCGGCCCGAAGGAGGTCGACGGGATCAAGATCGAGGGGACGTTCCGGGCCCACCAGGTCCCGCTCTCCGGCCTGGCCGAGAAGCCCGACCACATCCGGATCCTCGAAGGCTGGATGAAGAGCTACCGGCCCGAGGAGCTGTTCGACGCCAGGGGGACCTTGATCCCCGAGCTGGCCGAGCTGGCCCCGTCGGGGGCCCGGCGGATGGGGGCCAACCCGCACGCCAACGGCGGCCTGCTGCTGAAAGACCTCCGGATGCCCGACTTCCGCGACTATGCCGTCAAGGTGTCCACGCCGGGCGGGGTCGACGCCGAGGCCACGCGGGTCCAGGGCACCCTGATCCGCGACGTGCTCCGGCTCAACGCCGGCTCGGCCAACTTCCGGGTCTTCAGCCCCGACGAGACGGCCTCCAACCGATGGGGCGACGTCTTCCAGGTGACCGACCGCGAGTCGACCGCCGCGATCCTCCCCGAGGACGACCACGTCGCCGTCGACGGCCGGGTCATGGAGATGCTCTCCGAGCACCAGTGCCAGGGGTGGCTCGAAGGCTACTTGCTCACCGGCCGGCACGGGTTCTTCTCGTGCTACGAGGCGTTCATCCACATCATCGACTCGATGTTCAACCAGCACGCCAAGTGGCTCGAATCGAGCGCGAAGATCCCCTGGAGGCGGCCGATCGCCTCGCTCAACTACCTGCTCACGTCGCACGTCTGGCGGCAGGACCACAACGGGTTCAGCCACCAGGACCCCGGGTTCATCGACCATGTGGTCAACAAGAAGGCCGGCGTCGTCCGGGTCTACCTCCCGCCCGACGCCAACACCCTGCTCTCGGTGACCGACCACTGCCTCCGGAGCCGGCACTACGTCAACGTGATCGTCGCCGGCAAGCAGCCGTCGCCCCAGTGGCTCGACATGGACTCGGCGATCAAGCACTGCACCGCCGGGGTCGGGATCTGGGAATGGGCCAGCTCGGACCGGGGGGGCGACCCCGACGTCGTCATGGCCTGCGCCGGCGACGTCCCCACGCTGGAGACGCTGGCGGCCGTCGACCTGCTCCGCAAGGCGTTCCCCGACCTCAAGGTCCGGGTCATCAACGTGGTCGACCTGATGAAGCTCCAGCCTGCCTCCGAGCACCCGCACGGCCTGAGCGACCCCGAGTTCGACGCCCTGTTCACCGTCGACAGGCCGGTGATCTTCGCCTATCACGGCTACCCCTGGCTGATCCACCGCCTGACCTATCGCCGGGCCAATCACCGGAACATCCACGTCCGGGGCTACAAGGAGGAGGGGACGACCACCACCCCCTTCGACATGACGGTCCTCAACGACCTGGACCGCTTCCACCTGTTCGGCGACGTCGTCGACCGCGTCCCGAAGCTCGGCCCCCGGGCCGCCTACGAGAAGCAGTACGTCCGCGACAAGCTGATCGACCACAAGCATTACATCCGCGAGCACGGCGAGGACATGCCCGAGGTCCGCGACTGGAGATGGGACCATTGAGGACCGATCCCCGGGCGGTCGGATGGAAGCCGGGCGGACCCCCGATCCGCGTCATGGCCGATTGTCCGACACCGGGGTTTTAGGTCCTACCTTGCCCGTCCCTCCCGGGTTATACTCTCCGACGCTCGGGCCATGCCGACGCGCCGATGCCCGAGGACCGGGCGGATTCCCGAGCCATCGACCCGATCGAACGTCCCCCACCAACGACCCGGGAGCCCGAGCCCATGCCCGCCCAAGCCGTCCAAGACGACATCGACCAGAGGTGCATCAACACGATCCGGACCCTGTCGATGGACGGGGTGCAGGCGGCGAATTCGGGCCACCCGGGCACGCCGATGTCGCTGGCGCCGGTAGCCTACACCATCTGGCAGGACCACCTCCGGTTCGACCCCCAGGACCCGATCTGGCCGAACCGCGACCGGTTCGTCCTGTCGGCCGGCCACGCCTCGATGCTGCTCTACTCGATGCTCCACCTGACCGGGGTCAAGTCGGTCAGCAAGGACTACAACGCCTCGGGAGAGGCGGCCGTCCCGCTGGAGGACATCAAGAAGTTCCGCCAGCTCGACAGCAAGTGCCCCGGGCACCCCGAATACCGGTGGACCAGCGGCGTCGAGACCACCACCGGCCCGCTCGGCCAGGGCGTGGCCACCACCGTGGGGATCGCCTCGGCCGGCCTCTGGCTCGCCGCCCATTACAACAAGCCCGACTTCGAGCTGTTCGACTTCAACGTCTACTCGATCTGCGGCGACGGCGACATGATGGAGGGGGTCTCCTCCGAGGCCGCCAGCCTGGCCGGGCACCTCAAGCTCCACAACCTCTGCTGGATCTACGACAGCAACCGGATCACCATCGAGGGGTCGACCGACCTGGCCTTCTCCGAGGACGTCGCCGCCCGGTTCCGCGCCTACGGCTGGGCCGTCCACGTCGTCGACGACGCCAACGACACCGCCGCCCTGGGCAAGGCGTTCCGGGCGTTCCAGGAGGAGAAGGGCCGGCCCACCTTCATCCTGGTCCACAGCCACATCGGCTACGGATCGGCCAAGCAGGACACCAAGGAGGCCCACGGCGAGCCCCTGGGCGACAAGGTCATCGCCGAGTGGAAGGCCAAGTTCGGCGTCTCGCCCGACAAGTTCACCGTCCCCGAAGGCGTCTACGACCACTTCAACCAGGGGATCGGCAAGCGCGGCAAGCAGCTCCGCGACGCCTGGTTCGGCAAGATCGAGGACTACAAGAAGAAGTATCCGGCCGAGGCCCAGCAGCTCTACGACATGCAGCACCGCCAGCTCCCCAAGGGCTGGGACAAGGACCTGCCGGTCTTCCCGGCCGACGCCAAGGGGATGGCCGGCCGGATCGCGTCCAGCAAGATCCTCAACACCATCGCGCCCAACGTCCCCTGGCTGATCGGCGGCTCGGCCGACCTGACCCCCTCGACCAAGACCCGGATCGAGGCCAAGGATGCCGGCGACTTCGAGGCCGACAACCACGGCGGGCGGAACTTCCACTTCGGGATCCGCGAGCATGCCATGGCGGCGTTCCTGAACGGGATGGCGCTGGTCAAGGTCCGGCCCTACGGCTCGGGCTTCTTCATCTTCAGCGACTACGCCCGCCCCGCGATCCGGCTGTCGGCGATCATGGAGATCCCGACCATCCACATCTTCACCCACGACTCGATCGGCGTCGGCGAGGATGGCCCGACCCACCAGCCGGTCGAGCAGCTGGCCAACCTCCGGACGATCCCCGGCCTGGTCGTCCTCCGCCCGTCCGACTCCAACGAGTGCGTCGAGGCCTGGCGGGTGATCATGAACCTCACCCACGAGCCCGCCATCCTGATCCTGACCCGCCAGGACCTGGAGACGCTCGACCGATCCAAATATGCCGCCGCATCGGGCGTGGCCCGGGGCGCCTACGTCCTGGCCGACGCCGAGGGCGGCAAGCCCGACGTCCTGCTGATGGCCTCCGGCAGCGAGGTCAACCTCTGCGTCGGCGCCTACGAGACCCTCAAGGCCGAGGGGATCAAGGCCCGGGTCATCAGCATGCCCTCCTGGGACCTCTTCGAGCACCAGGATCAGGCGTATCAGGACAGCGTCATCCCGCCCGACGTCCACGCCCGGGTCTACGTCGAGCAGGCTTCGACCTTCGGCTGGGAGAAGTACGTCGGGATCCGCGGCGCCAAGATCGGCATGAACACCTTCGGGGCCTCGGCGCCGCTGAAGGAACTCCTGTCCAAGTTCGGGTTCACCCCCGAGAAGGTGGTCGAGGCCGCCAAGAAGCAGATCGAACGGGTCAAGGGCGACTCGGTCGCCTCCGCGTCCAAGTGACACCGGGCCCGGGGGACGGCGACCGTCCCCCGCCCCCCCTTTGAGGGCCGCACCCGACCATGACCGTCGCCGAACGCGCGCTCGCGATGATCGAAGATAATGCCGCGATCGGCCTGGGGACGGGCCGGGCGGCGACCGAGTTCGTCAAGACCCTCGGGCTCCGGGTCCGCGAAGGGCTCCGGGTCCGGGGCGTCCCCACCTCGGCGGCCACCGCCGAGCTCGCCCGGGAGCTGGGGATCCCGCTGACCACCCTCGACCAGTCCGGCGAGCTGGAGGTCACCTTCGACGGCGCCGACGAGGTCGACCCCAACCTCGACCTCATCAAGGGATACGGCGGCGCCCTGGTCCGCGAGAAGATCGTGGCCGCCTCGTCGAAGCGGCTGGTGATCCTGGTCGGCCCGGGCAAGGAGGTCGGGACGCTCGGTGGCCACGGCAAGCTCCCCGTCGAGGTCGTCCCGTTCGGGGTCCCCCTGGCCCGACGGCGGCTGGCGGCCCTGGGGTTCCCCCCGATCGTCCGCCACGCCGCCGACGGCCACGACTTCCTCACCGACAACGGCAACATCATCCTCGACTGCCACGTCGCCGCCATCCAGGATCCCGCCGCGCTGGAGCGGTCCATCCTCGACATCCCCGGGGTCGTCGGCACCGGGCTGTTCATCGGCATGGCCCACACCGTCCTGATCCAGGCCGAAGACGGCTCCGTCACCGTCCGGACCCGCGACAGGCCGTGACCCGGAGAATCCCCGCCGGAGCGTCTCCTTGAGCATCCTGGTCCTCAACACCGGATCCAGCAGCCTGAAATTCGCCCTCTTCGACGCCGGGGCGCAGGACGTCCTGGTCGGAGGAGAGGTCGACTGGCACGGCCAGGATCACCCGTCCGAGCTTGTCGTCCGCCCCGCGGGCGGCGGTGAAAGCCGGACACCCTGCGATGCCGCCGACGCGGGGGCCGCGGCGCGGCTGGCGATCGAGACGGTCGCGGGCCCGGGCCTCGATCCCGGGGCGATCGCCGCGATCGGACATCGGATCGTCCACGGCGGCGGCCGGTTCCGCGAGAGCGTCCGGGTCGACGCCGCCGTGGAGGCCGAGATCGGCCGCCTGACCGGGCTGGCCCCGCTCCACAATCCCCCCGCGCTGGCGGCGCTGGCCGCGGCGAAGGCCGCCCGGCCGGGCGTGCCGCAGGTCGCCGTCTTCGACACCTCGTTCTTCGCCGACCTCCCCCGGTCGGCCGCCGTCTACCCTGTCCCCCGCGACTGGACCGATCGCCTGGGGATCCGCCGGTTCGGCTTCCACGGGATCAGCCACGCCTATTGCGCCGGCCGGGTCGCCGAGATCCTGGGCCGGGATCCCGGGTCGCTCCGCCTGGTCGTCTGCCACCTGGGCAACGGCTGCTCGGCGTCGGCGATCCGGGGCGGAGTCCCTGTGGACACGACCATGGGGTTCACCCCGCTGACGGGCCTGATGATGGGGACCCGGTCGGGCTCGGTCGACCCCGGGATCCTCCTCTATCTGATGAGGGCCCACGGGATGACCGCCGACCAGCTCGACGACGCCCTGAACCACGCCTCGGGCCTGCTCGGCGTCTCGGGCGTCTCGGCGGATTACCGGAAGGTCGAGCAGGCCGCCGACGCCGGCGACGACCGGGCCCGATTGGCCCTGGAGATCTACGCCGCCCGGGTCCGATCGGCCATCGGCGCGCTGGCGGCGACCCTCGGCGGCCTCGATGCCCTGGTCTTCGCCGCCGGGGTCGGCGAGAACAGCGCGACCCTCCGCGCCGCCGCCTGCGACGGCCTCCGATTCCTCGGGGTCCGCCTCGACCCCGCCCGGAACGCCGACCATCCCCGCGACGTCGACATCGCCGAGAACGACTCCCCCGCCCGGATCCTGGTCGTCCACACCCGCGAGGAATTGATGATCGCCCGCGAGGTCCGCCGCCTCGTCCCCACGGGTTGAGGTCATCGGCGACGGGTTTCCTCGCGGACGGCCCGGGCGACCTCGGCCCAGCGCCCGAAGGGGCGGAACTCCTCGCCGAGCCTCCTCAGTTCGTCGGCCAGGAAGCCCCGGGCGAACCGGAGCCTGGCGGGGACGAGCCGGGCCGGGGCGAGGTCGGGCGCGCCGTCGCCGGCGAACGCGACCGGGCCTCCCCCGGCCATCGCGTCGCGGACCACGGCGACCTTGTCGACGCCCGTCTCGCGCGAGAAGAAGGGCGAGCCCGACGGCAACTCCATCACCAGCCGACCGCCCTCGATCCGGCCCGGATTGGCGTGGACTTCCACCGACACGCCCGCACCGGCCAGGAGCCGGCGGATGTACCAGTCGCAGCCGGCCGACGCCACCACGACCCGCCATCCGTCTTTCCGGAGCGCGGCGACCTCGGCGGCCAGGTCGGGGTCGAGGTCCATCTCGCCCACGACCCCGATCAATGCCGACTCGCCCGCGGTGACCGCCCCGAAGATCGACCGGAGCGCCTCGAAGTGCGTGAGACGCCCGGCGAGGTAATCTCCCCAGTAGTCGGGCGTCCCCGGCGGCAGGAGGCGGTCGAAGACGAGCTGGAAGAAGTCCCGCCGCGTCATCGTCCCGTCGAAATCGGTGATCAGGACCGGCCCGGCCGGTATCCCCGCGTCGTCGTCCATCGAGGGTCCTCCGGGGCGGCCCGATCCGATCAGTAGGTCCGCCCGAGGTGACCGACGATCGCCCGCTTGACCTCCAGGGGGTCGATGGCGCCGGTCTTCCGGTAGATGACCTTGCCGCCGGGTGCGACCAGGATGGTGTGGGGGACGGGGCCGGGCCATTCCTTGTCGAGGGCCTCGGCGAACTTATCCTTGCTCTCGGACTTCATCAGGAAATTGGCGGCGGCAACCTTTTTGTCCTTGAGCATGGCGAGCGCCGCGTCGCGCTTCTCGGGCTCGTCGAGGCTGATGGTGGCGAGCCGGAAGCCCCGGCCTCGATACATCCGGTTGATCTCGACCAGCTCGGGAAGCTCGGAGACGCAGGGGCCGCACCAGGTCGCCCAGAGGTTCACCAGGAGGAGGTTCTTGGTGTCATTCTTGACCAGCCGGGCCACGGCCGCGTCGTCGATCGTCTCCAGGCTGACCGGCTCGGCGTCGGCTTTGGCGAGCCACTGGCGGGCGCTTTCCTGCTTGTCGGCCCATTTGGTCGAACACCCCGGGACCCGGGTCTTCTCGACCGGGACGGGCGAGCCGGACAGGAGCGCCTCGACGGCGTTGATCGCGTCGTGCGACTTGACCTGCTTGACCTCCGCGTCGTCGAACCGCCCCTGATAGCGGAGCTTGCGGTCGGCGTCGAAGATGAACACGTGAGGCGTCGCCAGGACGCCGAAGGCCCGGGACGTCGCCTGGGTGTCGCCGTCGTAGAGGTACGGATAGGGGAACTTGTGGTCGCGAGCCCGGACCTTCATCGCCTCGAACGAGTCGTCGAGGTCGGTATAGCCCAGCTCGTCGAGCCGGACGGCCCGGGGGTCGTTGGGGGAGATCGCCACGAGCGAGACGCCCTTGCCCTTGTAATCCTCGACGAATTTCGCGAGCCGGCCCTCGTAAGCATTGGCGGTCGGGCAGTGGTTGCAGGTGAAGACGAAGACCAGGACCTTGGAGTCGGCGAAGTCCTTCAGGCCATACGTCTTGCCATCCACCCCGGGCAGGCGGAAGTCGGGGGCCGGGGCGTTGATGTCGAGCGGCTTGAGCCCGGGCGGGTCGGCCATCGCCGACAAGCTTGACGCGAGGACGGCGATCGAGGCGAGGACGGAGGATCGGCGCATCGTGGGTGGCTCCGGGTGAGTCCGACGGGGTCAAGCCGTAGTCTGTCATCTCGGGGGCGGGCCGCCAAGCCTCCACCCTCGGGGGGACGGTCGGAGAAGCGGCCGGTCGGAGCTAGCCCGGCCGTCGCGCGCCTTTTACAATGCGCGGACTCCCACCCGAAAGGCCGCGACATCCACCGAGCCCCGCAGGCGCATGGCGAGCCGAGACCAGTCGATCGAACTTGCCTTCGAGGCGGCCCGGGGGCGATACGCCGGGCTCGGCGTCGACGTCGACCGGGCCCTGGCCCGGCTCGGGTCGATCGCCATCTCGCTCCACTGCTGGCAGGGGGACGACGTCGGCGGGTTCGAGGATATCGGCGAGGCCCTGGGCGGCGGCCTGGCCGTCACCGGGAACCACCCGGGCAAGGCCCGGACCCCGGGCGAACTCCGTTCCGACCTGGAGATGGCCTTCCGACTGATCCCCGGAAAACATCGGCTGAACCTCCACGCCAGCTACGCCGAGACGGGCGGCGCCCGGGTCGACCGCGACGCCCTCCGGCCCGGGCACTTCCGGGGTTGGATCGACTGGGCCCGGTCGAATGGGCTCGGGATGGACTTCAACCCGACGTTCTTCTCCCACCCCATGGCCGCCGGCGGGTATACCCTGGCCCACCCCGATCCGGGCGTCCGCCGGTTCTGGGTCGACCACGGGATCGCCTGCCGGGAGATCGGCTCGGCGATCGGCGAGGCGCTGGGTTCGGCCTGCGTGACCAACATCTGGATCCCCGACGGGTCGAAGGACATGCCGGTCGACCGGAAGGGGCCCCGCGATCGGCTGGCCCGGTCGCTCGACGCCATCCTCGCCGGCCCGATCGACCCGAGGTCGAACCTCGACGCGGTCGAGGCCAAGCTGTTCGGGCTCGGGTCGGAGTCGTATGTGGTCGGGTCGCACGAGTTCTACCTCGGGTACGCCATCACGCGGAAGACGATGCTCTGCCTCGATGCCGGCCACTTCCACCCGACCGAGGTGATCTCCGACAAGGTCTCCGCGGTCCTGACCTACCTCGACCGGGTCCTCCTGCACGTCAGCCGGGGGGTCCGATGGGACAGCGACCACGTCGTCACCCTGACCGACGAACTCCAGGCGATCGCGCAGGAGGTCGTCCGGGGCGACTACCTCGACCGGGTCCGCTTCGGGCTCGACTTCTTCGACGCGAGCATCAACCGGATCGCGGCGTGGGTCGTCGGGACCCGGGCCCTCCTGAAGGCGGTGCTGATGGCCCTGCTGGAGCCGTCGGCGATGCTCCGCGACTGCGAGGGGTCGGGCGACCTGACCGGGCGGCTGGCGCTGATCGAGGAATGCAAGTCGCTCCCGTGGGGGGCGGTCTGGGATTATCATTGCCTGACCCGGGGCGTCCCGGTCGGCCCAACCTGGCTGGACGAGGTCCGGGCCTACGGGCGCGACGTCCTCTCCGGGCGCGATTGAACGGGAGGGTCGGGCCTTGGAGACGATCCTCAGGCTGTCGGGCATCAGCAAGTCATTCGCGGGCGTCCGGGCCCTGAAGGGCGTCTCGTTCGACCTGATGGCCGGCGAGGTCCACGCCCTGGTCGGCGAGAACGGCGCGGGGAAGTCGACCCTGATCAAGGTCATCACCGGGGCCCACGAGCCCGACGAGGGGACGCTCGAAGTCCGGGGCGAGCTGATCGAGGGCAACGACCCGGTCCGGGCCAAAACGCTGGGGATCGCCGCGATCTACCAGCAGCCGGCCCTGTTCCCCGACCTGACCGTCGCCGAGAACATCGCCCTGGGGCTGGAGCCCCCGGGCCCCTGGCGGCTGGTCCGGTGGGGGCGGAGGCGGGATCGGGCCCGGACGCTCCTGGATCGGATCGGCGCGGCGATCGACCCCGAGGCGGAGGTCCGGCGGCTGACGATGCCCGAGCAGCAGCTCGTGGAGATCGCCCGTGCGATCGGCGCCGAGGCGCGGATCCTGATCATGGACGAGCCCTCGGCGTCGCTGACCGACCGGGAGGTCGACCGCCTGTTCCGGGTGGTCCGCGAGCTGAAGGGGCACGGCGTCGGGATCATCTACATCTCGCACCGGCTGGAGGAGCTGCCCGAGGTCGCCGACCGGGTGACGGCGCTCCGCGACGGCTCGATGGTCGGGACCCGCCCGATGGGCGAGGTCGACCGGGGCGAGCTGATCCGGATGATGGTCGGCCGCGAGCTGTCGGCGGTCTTCCCCAAGGTCGAGGTCCCCCGGGGCGAGGTCGTCCTCGAAGTCGAGGGGCTGGGCTGCCGGGCGTCGGGCGTCCATGACGTGAGCTTCCGGGTCCGGGAGGGGGAGATGCTCGGCCTGGCCGGCCTGATCGGCGCCGGGCGGACCGAGCTGGCCCGGGTCCTGTTCGGGCTGACCCCGGCCGACTCGGGGACGATCCGGCTGGACGGCGAGGAGGTGACGATCGACTCGCCCGGCCGGGCGGTCGAGCTGGGGATTGCCCACGTCCCCGAGGACCGCCGGAGGCATGGGGTGATCCTGGAGATGTCGGTGGCGGCCAACGCCACGCTGGCCACCCTCCGGGCGATCTCGACGATGGGGATGCTCGACTTCCGCCGCGAGCGCGAGGTGGCCGCCGACCTGGTCCGCCGGCTGGACGTCAAGACGGCCTCGGTCGACGCGCCGGCCGGCGACCTGTCGGGCGGGAACCAGCAGAAGGTGGCCCTGGCCCGATGGCTGGCCGCCGACCCGACCGTCCTGATCCTCGACGAGCCGACGCAGGGCGTGGACGTCGGCGCCAAGGCCGAGATCCACCGGCTGATGGGCGAGCTGGCCGCCCGGGGGCTGGCGATCGTGATGATCTCGTCCGAGCTGCCCGAGATCCTGGGGATGAGCGACCGGATCGCCGTGATGCACGGCGGGACGATCGTCGCCACGATCGACCGGGCCGACGCGACCCAGGAGACCCTCCTCGGGCTGGCCCTCGGCCACGTCCCGGCCCCGGCCGGAAGCGCGGTGGGGCCATGATCGGCAAGCACCGTCGCGAGCTCTCGGTGGCCGCGGCCTACCTGATCTTATTGACCCTGCTGGCGATCGCCTCCCCGGGCTTCTACCGGGGCGAGGTCTGGCGGGCGCTCGCGGTCCGGAATGCCTCGGTCCTGGTGGCGGCGGTGGGGATGACGCTGGTGATCCTCTGCCGGCAGATCGACATCTCGGTCGGCTCGCAGGCGGGGATCTGCGCCGTGGTGGCCGGGCTCCTGGCGAAGCAGGGCCTGCCGATGCCGGTCGTGGGGCTGGGGACGCTCCTGGCCGGGGCGGGGATGGGGGCGATCAACGGGGCGCTGGTCGCCCTGCTGGGGCTCCCCTCGATCGTGGTGACGCTGGCCACGCTGTTCATCGGCCGCGAGTCGCTCCGATATGCCCGCGAGGGCCAGTTCGTCCGCGGGCTCCCGGCCGATTTCCAGTGGTTCGGGGCGGGCCAGTCGGCCGGGCGGTGGGCGCTGGTGGCGATCGCGGGGGCGGTGTTCGTGGCCTTCGCCTGGGGGATGCGCTATCTGTCGGCGGGCCGGTCGATCTACGCGACCGGGTCGGACCCGGAGGCGGCCCGGCTGGCGGGGGTCCGGCCCCGGCGGGTGGTCTTCTCGGTGTTCGTCGCGATGGGGGCCCTGGCGGGGCTGGCCGCCCTGCTGGACGTCGTGCAGTTCCCGGCGGTCGACCCCAAGACCGGGACCGGGCTGGAGATGCAGGTCATCGCCGCCGTGGTCGTGGGCGGCGCGGCGGTCTCGGGCGGGCGGGGGACGATGATCGGGACCCTGATCGGCGCCCTCCTGCTGGGGACGATCAACCCGGCCCTGGTCCACCTCGGCGCCCGGGCCGAGTGGGAGAAGGCGATCCAGGGGGCGATCATCCTCCTGGCCGTCGCGTCGGACGGCCTCCATCGGAGGGGGAGATAGATGGCGGACCCCTCGGGATCGACCCCCGGCCGGAGGTTCTTCCTCGACCCGTCGCAGGCGATCCTGGTCGTCGTGATGGCGGCCGAGGTCGCCGTCTTCGCCGGGATCGGCACCAACTTCCTGACGCTCCAGAACGCCTTCGAGGTGACCCGGCTGAGCGTCGAGATCGGCCTGCTGGCCGTCGCCCTGACCCCGGTGATCGTCGGCGGCGGGATCGACCTGTCGGTCGGCTCGCTGATGGGGCTGTCGGCGGTCGTCTTCGGCACCCTCTGGCGCGACGGCGGCCTGCCGATCGCCGCGGCCGCGCCCCTGACCCTGGCGGTCGGGGCCCTGGCGGGGGGCCTGAACGGGCTGGCCATCACCCGGCTCCGGATCCCGCCCCTGATCGCGACCCTCGGCACATTCTCGCTGTTCCGGGGGCTGGCCGAGGGGTGGACCGGCGGCACCGACAACTTCACCCACTTCCCGGACGCCTTCCGGTTCCTGGGCCAGGGCTACCTCCCGGGCGACATCCCCGCGCAGCTCCCGGTGTTCCTGGTCGTGGCCGGTGCGTTCTGGGTCCTCCTCCACCGGTCGACGATCGGCCGGTCGCTGTTCGCCATCGGGTTCTCGCCCGAGGGCGCCCGGTATGCCGGCCTGCCGGTCGACCGGCGGGTGGCGCTGACCTACGTGCTGTCGGGCACGGTCTCCAGCCTGGCGGCGATCCTCTACGTCGCCCACATGGGCCAGGCGAAGGCCGACGCCGGGATGGGCTACGAGCTGCTGGCGATCACGGCCGTCGTCCTGGGCGGGACCTCGATCTTCGGCGGTCGCGGGAGCATCGCGGGGACGATCCTGGGCCTGTTCGCCATCGTCGTGATGCAGGTCGGCGTGAGGCTGGCCGAGCTCCCCGCCGAGCTGGCCGGGATCCTGACCGGGACCCTGCTCCTGGTCGCCATCGGCCTCGACCGCCGGACCGGCCGACCCCGGAGGGCGGCCCCCGGACCCCCGATCCTCCCCACCGAAGAGGGCCTGACCGTGAAGAACGCGCAAGTGGCGATGATCTGCGCCTCGATCCTGGCGGCGGGGCTGATCGTCGCGGGGACGAACATCTACCTGGCCAACCCGGCCCGGAAGGCCGACGGCGGACTTCCCGGGGCCCGCCCGATGATCGTGGCCATGATGCCCAAGAGCAAGGGGAATGCCTACTTCATCGCCTGCAAGCAGGGGGCCGAGGACGCCGCCCGGGAGCTGGGGATCAAGCTGATCTGGGACGGGCCCACCGACCCCGACCCGGCCAAGCAGAATGAGGTCGTCGACACCTGGATCACCCGGGGGGTCGACGTGATCGCCGTGGCCGTCGAGAACCGCGAGGGGATCTCCTCGGTCCTCCGCAAGGCCCGGTCCAGGGGGATCAAGGTCGTCACCTGGGACGCCGACGCCGACCCCGACGCACGCGACCTGTTCGTCAACCAGGCCACCCCCCGGGGGATCGCCGAGGCCCTGATGGACAACGCCGCGCGGGTCCTGGGCGGCAAGGGCGAATTTGCCATCATCACGGCCTCGCTCACCGCCGCCAACATGATCGCCTGGCAGAAGGAGATCGAGATCCGCCGCGCCGGCAAGTACCCCGAGATCCGGATGGCCGCCCTCCGCCCCTGCGACGACCTCCAGAAGAAGGCGTTCGACGAGACGACCTCGCTCCTCAACGCCAACCCCAACATCAAGCTGATCATGGCCATCTGCTCGCCCGCCGTCCCCGGCGCCGCCGAGGCGATCCGGCAGTCGGGGCGCAAGGATGTCAAGGTGGTCGGCCTCGGCCTGCCCAACGACAACAAGAAGTATGTGCACGAAGGCATCACCGACACCGTGATCCTCTGGAACACCGCCGACCTAGGGTACCTGACCGTCGTCGTCTCCCGGGCCGTCTTCGAGGGGAAGCTCAAGCCCGGCGACGCCACCTTCGCCGCCGGCCGGATTGGGACCGTCGCCCTCGAGGCCGACAACGTCCTCCTGGGCAAGCCGTTGGCCTTCACCCGGGAGAATATCGACAAGTTCGACTTCTGAAGCCGGCCGGGGAGGCCGTCCTCTCGCCCGGCCGGATGGATTTGGGGGTTATTCGCGAGTTCTCTGATAACGGGGCCGCGGATTCGCGAAGATATTGAAGGGAGGCGGCGCACGGCGTCGGCGACCCCGGAGGGGGACGGGAGGACCATTCCTGGGATCGGGCTCGTGGGTCGGGGAAGGGAAGGTCGCCGTGGTCGGATACGTCGCTCTGATCGGTTCGCTGGCGTGGCCCATCGCCGCGCTGGCGATCTCGCTGATCTATCGCCAGGACGTGAAGCTGGCGCTGGCCCGGATCGGCCAGGTCAAGTATCGGAACCTGGAGGTGTCGTTCCGCGACGACCTCCGCCAGGCCGAGGCGCTGGCCCGGTCGATCCCGGCCAAGGGCCGGGTCGTCCTGGAGGTCGAATCGGCCTCGGTCGCGGAGCTGGGCGGCGGGATCATCGGCGAATTCCGGCCGGCGACCGTCCGCCCCGACGTCTCCGACTCCCTGGCCCGACTGGCCGCGAAGTCGCCGCGCGACGCGGTCCTGGAGTCGTGGGCGATCGCCGGGCAGGCCCTGGTCCGGGTCGCCACGACCCTCGGCGACCGGAGGGCCCCGGCGCCCACCCGGGCCGACGACGCCGCCCGATACCTGGTCGACCGGGGTTGGCTCGCCGGCCCCGAGGCCCAGCTCGTCGAGCAGCTCCGGATGATCCGCGATCGGGTCGCCCACCTCGACGAGCTGGCCCCCTCGCCCGACGAGGCCCGCCGATTCGTCGACCTCGCCCTGCCCCTCGCCGCCAGGATCGAGGCCCTGGGCTGAGTCGGGAAACCTCGGCGGGGGCCTCGGGCTCCCTGCCGAGGTCGGAAGGGCGTGGCCCCCGCCGCGCCATCACCGTGGGAAATCCCGGTTCAAACCGGGGGGCCGGAGGATCGGCGATACTGAGGGGTCCCGGTCGTCGGATGCAGCCAGTCATAGAACTTGCGGTCGGAGAACAGGGCGGAGATCCCGAGTTCGGGGTCGATGAGGGCGTGGGCCTGGTTGTACGAGAATGAGCCGGGGACGACCCGTCCGGAGTCGTCGACGGCGAAGGTGCCGACGATGTCCCCGGGAGGCGGGGCGACGTCGGGGCGGGGTGGGTTCCTGGGGTCGACGACGGGGAAGCGGCCGGGGGCGAGGGCCCGGGCCGATCCGGCGAGGTCGGGCGATCCGGCCTGGACCTCGTTCATGTAGGCTGCGATCGCCCCGACGAACTCGGGGTTGACCCGGAGGGTCGCCGCGTCGAGGCCCCCCTCGGCCGTCGGCTCGATGTCGCCGACGATGCATCGGGGCTCGATCCCGGCCGACTCGGCGCGGGTCGGTTCGAGGAAGGCGAGCAGGTGCCGGGTCAGGCCGTCCTCGTCGGGGACCTCGAAGATGTTCAGCAGCGGCAAGGGGGCATCGGACATGAATTGGCCTCATCGACGGACTGGCGGGCGGCGACCCGGACGCATGCCCGGGCTCATGTCCTCCGGCTCGAGCTTCGCCGCCGGCGGATCCCGATCCGGCCGGCGGAGGTCGTCCATCAGAGGATGAACCGGCTCAGGTCCTCGTCCCTGGCCAGGGCGTCGAGCCGGTCTCGGACGTAGGCGGCGTCGATCTTCACCTGCTTCTCGGGGCGGTCGGGGGCCTCGAAGGAGAGTTCCTCGACGACCCGCTCCAGGATGGTGTGGAGGCGCCGGGCTCCGATGTTCTGGGTGGTCCGGTTGACCTGGTGGGCGAGGTCGGCCATGGCGTCGATGGCGTCGGGGGTGAATTCGACCTCCAGCCCCTCGGTGGCCAGGAGGGCCTGGTACTGGCGGATCAGCGAGGCCCGGGGCTCGCGGAGGATCCGGGCGAAGTCGTCGCGGGTGAGGTCTTGCAGCTCGACCCGGATCGGGAACCGGCCTTGCAGCTCGGGCATCAGGTCGGACGGCTTGGCCCGGTGGAAGGCCCCGGCGGCGATGAACAGGACATGGTCGGTCCGGACGGGCCCGTACTTGGTGGTGACGGTGGTCCCCTCGACGATCGGCAGGAGGTCGCGCTGGACCCCCTGGCGCGAGACGTCGGGGCCCCGGCCGCCGCCGTCCCCCTCGCCGCCGGCGATCTTGTCGATCTCGTCCAGGAAGATGATCCCGGATTCCTCGGCCAGCGAGACGGCCGTGGAGTTGATCTTCTCGGGATCGAGCAGCGCCTCGGACTCCTGCGCCAGGAGGATCGGGCGGGCCTCGGCGACGGTCATCGTCCGGGCCCGCGAGGGTTTGGGCATGATCTTCTCGAACATCCCCTGGAGGTCCATCTCCATCTGCTCCATGTTCGCCGCGCCCAGGATCGAGACGGGGGCCCCTGCCCTGCCGGGCACGGTGATCTCGACCTCGCGGTCTTCCAGCTCGCCGGCCTCGAGCCGGGCCTTCATCTTCTCGCGCGACCGGTTCCGACGCTCGGCCGCCTCGTCCGGCGCGGCGTCGTCGCGGTGGCCGGATGGGGGCGGGGCGGGCAGGAGGAGGTCGAGCAGCCGGCCCTCGGCCCGATCCTTCGCCGAGGTGGCGACCTTCTCCCGCTCTCGGGCCTTGACCAGCCCGATCGACGCCTCGACCAGGTCGCGGACCAGGCTCTCGACGTCCCGGCCGTAATAGCCGACCTCGGTGTACTTGGTCGCCTCGACCTTGACGAACGGGGCGCCCACGAGCTTCGCCAGCCGCCGGGCGATCTCGGTCTTGCCCACCCCGGTCGGCCCGATCAGGAGGATGTTCTTGGGCATCACCTGGGCTTGAAGTTCGTCGGGCAACTGCTTCCGCCGCCATCGGTTCCGCAGGGCGATCGCCACCGCCCGCTTGGCCTCGGCCTGGCCGACGATGTCGCGGTCCAGCTCGGCGACGATCTGGCGAGGGGTCAGGTCGGGCATGGCATCACTTCCGTTCGAGGAAAATGGCTCGGGGTGGGTCGATCACAACCCTACATATTCGTCTCGAACGTCGACCTTGATCAGTTTCCCGGAACGATCGAAATACCAATCCAACCTAATATTGCTCCGACTTATGAGATCTCGGGAGGTATCATGGATCATCGCCGAGACCATCCAGCCCAGATGCTCCCCCGGGATGCCGACACGACTCCCAAGCAACATGGAGGCGGGATCTTCCGGGCTGATGACCTCGCTTCTTGCGGAGAGCCCCTCGGCATTGATCCAGACCAGAACCTGTTCCCGCGACGATCCGAAAGGCAGGGCGACCCGGAGCTTGGCTTCGAGCTCGTTGACGGAATAGGGATGGGCTGGACGTCCGACGACGGCTTCGTAGAGCAACCAGAGTCCGACCGTCGCGATCGAGGCGAGACTCACGGTGATGAGCAAGACACGACGGAATCGTCCGGGAGATGACGTCGGGACGCATCTCGAATCGATGATGTTTCCCCCGAAGAAGTCGTCATTCATCCCTTGATCTCCGAGGGCAGCTCCTCGACCGTCAGATGCCCGTTGGTATAGATGTCGATCCCGCCAGCGATCCCGAGCGCGGCCCGGACGATCTCGCCGGCGGATAGCTCGGTGTGGTCGATCAGGGCCCGGGCGGCGGCGAGGGCGTAACCGCCTCCGGAGCCGGCGGCGAGGATCCCGTCGGTGGGTTGGATCACGTCTCCGGACCCGCTCAGGAGGAGGCTGTGGCGGCGGTCGGCGGCGACGAGCATGGCCTCCAGGCGGCGGAGGAGGCGGTCGGTCCTCCAGAGCTTGGCCAGCTCGGTGGCGGCCCGGAGGAGGTTGTCGGGGTGGTCGCGGAGCTTGGACTCGAACCGTTCCAGCAGGGCGAAGCCGTCGGCGGCACTCCCCGCGAAGCCGACCAGGACGGCGCCGTCCAGGAGCTTGCGGACCTTGACGGCGTCGGCCTTCATGACGGTCGTGCCCAGGGTCACCTGGCCGTCGCCGCCCACGGCCACCCGGTTCCCCCGCCGGACCGAGAGGATCGTCGTCGCGTGCCATTCGATCGCCATGCTGATCCCCCGGAGGCCGGTCGGGCGCCGTCCCGCCCGGGTCCAGGATATTCGCCGGGACGGCCGGTCGCCAGGCGGTCGCCGGTCGAGTTTCGCGGTCGGGGCGATTTTGGGGCGACTCCGCGGTGCCCGAAGCGGATAATCGACGAAGGGGCCGGCCTCGGCGCCTTGACCGGCCTCCGATCGCGCGGAATGCTTCCTGCCGTCACCCGTTGGAAACCGGCTCGGGTCGATCTCGGCACGCAGCCGGCTTTTCCGGCGTCCGCCCGGTCCGGCGTGGACCCGCAAGGAATCACCCATGAGATGCGATCGATTCGCGCGCGCCATCCCGGCGATCGGCCTGGGCCTGGCGTTGAGCTGTCCGATGCCCGCACCCGGGCAAGGCCTCTCGCCCTCCAGCGGGAGCGGGGCCGGGACCGGCACCGGGATGTCGTCGGGCTTCCCCGGATCGACCGGCACCGGGAGGGAGTCGACCTCGGGGCTGGGCACGACCGGGACCGGTCGCGAGGGGATGGGGACCAACCCCCTCCCCCGGGCCTTGCCCGGCGATAACCTCACCCGCCCGATCGACCGTCGGGGGCTGTCCGGCCTGGACGTCTCCTCGGCGGGCGGCCTGAGCACCGTCTCGCCCGACCTGTTCCTCGAAGCGCGGTCGGTCACCGACCCCGGCGAGCGGGCCCTGGCGCTGGTCCGGATCGCCCAGACCGCCGTCTTCAGCAAGCAGCTCGACACGGCCCATCAGGCCCTCGTCGAGGCCACCCCGGCCGCCCTGGCCGAGCCGGATCGGCTGATCCGCGAGCAGCGGATGACCGCGATCATCCGAGGTCTCCTCAGCCTCGCCGAGGAGCGGATGAGCGAGTCGGGCGACATCGCGGCCCCGTCCGCCGACGAAACCCCGGCCCCGCCCCCCGCGATCTCGCCCGGAGTGAGGCCCTCGACCGACCCCACTCCCCCGCCGGCCGCCAGGCCCCCGGACGCGCCACCGGACACGGAGCGAAGGGCCCGGCTCCAGACCGCGACCACCGAATGGGGGATGGCGGTCGACCTGGCCACCAGGATCGACGGGATCACCGCCCGGACCGAGATCCTGTTCCGGATCGTCGAGAGTGAGGCCTTCAGCAGCCAGCGACTGATCACCGACCCTCTCCGACTGGTCTCGCCGCCGAGCCGGCCCGACCCGGCCAAGCTTTCGCCCGAGATCAGGGCCTATACCGACAACCTGATGGCTTCGGCCGCGCTCCACGCCCGGCTGATCGAGCGGCCGATCTGGCGGAACTACGCGGCGTACAGCATCATCTCCAACGCCGCCGCGTCCAGCCAGTTCGCCCGGGGGTTCGAGATCGCCCGGGGGATCGACCAGCCCGAGGCCCGGACCGATGCCCTGATCCGCCTGGCCGAGGGCCAGGCCCTCAACGGCCGGCCCAGCGAAGCCACCGCCGCCTACGGCGAGGCCGCCCGGGCCGTCGCCCTGATCCCCCAGGACGACCCGCGCGAAACCCTGATCGGCGTCCTGGTCGACAGCCTGGTCTCGTTCGGCCGGTTCGATGACGCCCGGGCCTGCGTCTCGCTCTACAACGTCCCCGCCCGGCAGGTTGTCGCCCTCTCGGCCATTGCCGAGTCGCAGGGCCGCCGCGGCCTGGCCGAGTCCGCACGGATCTGGATCGGTCGCGAAGCTCCCCCCGCCTACCGGCCCCTCCTGTACCGCAAGGTCAACGACGGCATCCTCGCCGGGATCGAATTGAACCGGAACAAGGAGCTGACCATCCAGGGCCGGTGACCGTCGAACCGGATGGGTGATGGCCGGAGTGCTCGACCATCACCCATCCCGCGCAACTTCCCGCGATCAGGCCCATTCGCCCTCGAACAGCGGGCGGATCGCGCGGTCGGACCGCTCCAGGTGGAGGTCCTTGAAGACCTCGGCGCTGTCCTCGTCCTCGGGCTCCGGGGCGAGCTCGACGCCGAGGTCGGCCTCGGGGTCGACCCGGCCGCCGATCAGGATCATCTCGGCGTTCTCATGGTCGAGGAATGCGGGCGGGTCGGTCGGGTGCCACTTCCGGGATCCGAACCGGGCATCAACTCCTCGGGGAACTCGACCCGCCGGCCGGCGTCGAGTCCCAGCCCGGCCGGCGCTTCGGCCTCGGGGTTCTTGATGCTGATCTCGAAGCGGCCCTGGTGCTCGATCCGGAACGCGTGCTGGACCTCGCCCGGCTCCTCGGGGGGTTCCAGGACGTAGGCCAGGACGGTCCCTCGGTCGCGGCGGACCAGGGCGTAGACGCCCTCACCCGCCGGCCGGGCCGCCGGGAGCTGGCGGTCACCGCGGGTATCCGACTCGGAGGTCGCGTCCGACAGGGCCACGCGAAGCCCTTCCGGCTCGTCGAACACCCGGTCGACGAACGCCCAGTGGTTCGCCCCCTCCGGCGCCGACCCGGGGAGCATCTTGCGACCCACCGTGATCAGCCGGATCACGTCCTTGCCCGCCGGCCTCAGGACCACGTGGAACCGCCGGACGTCCAGCAGGCCCCCCGGGGCGTCGTCCCCGATGTCGGGCCGTTAGAAGAAGAAGATGTCTCCCCTCTCCAGGGCGTTGTCCGGGACATCCGACGGAGAGACCCCGGCCGTTGCGGGCTTCGAAACCTTCGCCGCGGGCTTCCGGGCCTTCGCCGCGGCAACCTTCGCCGGGGTGGATGTCTTCCTGGCCTTCGACCCCGTCGCCGCCGTCTTCTTCGCGCTCGCCATGTCGGCCTCCGGTGATGGGCGACCCCGCGCGCCTCGTCGGGATCTAACTGAACGGGCGTATCTTGCAAGTGGCGTGCCCGAACGTTCACCATCCCGGGATCGGCCCGGATGAAACATTCCGGGACGCCCGCAGGTAGATTGACGGTCGGGCGGATCGCGTCCCGCGGCATCCGGATTCTCAGGGATTAGGTCACATCATGAGACGAGGCATCGCGTTCGGCCTGACCTGCTCGGCGGCTCTCGCGGCCCCGGGGGCGACGGCACCGGCCGGCTCGCCGACCTATCACAAGGACGTGGCGGTGATCCTCCGGGAGAATTGCCAGGACTGCCATCGGCCCGGCCAGGTGGCGCCTTTCCCGCTCCTGACGTTCGAACAGGCGCGGAAGCGGGCCGCCGACATCGCGCACGTCACGTCCGAGAAGCAGATGCCGCCGTGGCCGGCCTCGACCTCCTTCGGCGGCCCGTTCCGCGATCAGCGGGTCCTGGCCGACCGCGACCTGGCCACGATCAAGGGTTGGGTCGAGGCCGGCTGTCCCGAGGGCGACCCCAAGGACGCGCCCTCGCCCCGGGAATTTGCCTCCGACTGGCCGCTCGGCAAGCCCGACCTGATCCTGACCATGCCCGAGCCCTACGAGCTGGGGGCCCAGGGGGACGACGAGTTCCGCGTCTTCGTGCTCCCGACCGACCTCGCCGAGGACCGATGGATCCGGGCGGTCGACTTCAAGCCGGGCAACCGCAAGGTCGTCCACCATATCCTCGCCGGGATCGACCCATCGGGCCGGGCCCGCCAGCTCGACGCCAAGGACCCGAAGCCGGGATATGCCGCCGTGGGGGGCTTCGGCGAGGGGGTCCCGCTCCGCGGATTCCTGCCGATCTGGACCCCGGGGAGCCGGCCCGGCTACGCGCCGGAGGGGTCGGGGTACGGCCTGCCGTCGAAGGCCGACCTCCTGATCCAGATGCACTATCACCGGAGCGGCAAGCCGGAGACCGACGCCACCCAGGTCGGCCTCTACCTGTCGGACAAGCCGTTGCCGAAGAAGGTCCAGACCGGCTTCCTGTTCCCGGACATCGACCCGGACCAGGCGAAGAAGCTGGAGGCCAAGTTTCGCGCGTCCATGCTCACCGGCAGGCGACCAACCCTGGAGGAGACGTTCCAGGACGTGCTGGTGATCCCGGCCGGCGAGGCGAATTACACCGTCAAGGGGAGTTCCCAGGCGGGCCGGATGATGGGCCGACCGATCGGCCGCGACATCCTCCTGACCTCGGTCATGCCGCACATGCACTGGCTCGGCAAGGATTTCCAGTTCGAGGCCGTGCTGCCCGACGGCAACAAGACCCGGATCCCGCTGATCAAGATCGACCGATGGGATTTCAACTGGCAGGGGACCTACGCCTTCGCCACCCCGATCCGGCTGCCCAAGGGGACGTATTTCGAGATGGCGGCCCACTTCGACAACTCGGACGCCAACCCCGCCAACCAGAACCACCCGCCCAAGGTCGTCACCTGGGGCGAGCAGACGACCAACGAGATGTGCATCGGCATCTTCGAGTTCATCGTCGCCGACGGCTCCGACGCCGCCCCCGCCCGGCCCGCGGCCCCCGCCCGCGACCCCTCGGCGAAATCCCGGCTCCGGTGAAGCGGGGGCCCGGTCGCCCCCTTCCCGGCCGGGCCCCGGTCCCTATACTGGACGCATGAGCGAACCGGCGAATCCGATCTGGATCGGGTGCAGCGGCTGGAGTTACCCCGACTGGGAGGGCCCGTTCTACCCCGAGGGGATGGCGTCGGGCGAATACCTGGAGTGGTATGCCGACCGCTTCCCGATCGTCGAGGTCGACAGCACGTTCTACCGGGCCCCGTCGAAGTCGATGGTCCGGGGCTGGCGCGACCGGACGCCCGACGGCTTCCGGTTCGTGCTCAAGGTCCCGCAGGTCATCACCCACACGAAGCAGCTCAAGGGCGCCGAGGAGGAGGTCGACGGGTTCATCACCTCGATCCTCCCGCTGGGCGACAAGCTGACGGCCGCCCTCCTGCAACTCGGCTACTTCAACCGGGGGGCGTTCGCGTCGCTCGACGACTTCCTCGACGTCCTCGACCCGTTCCTCGCCCGGTGGCCGCACAAGCAGGTCCCGATCGCGGTCGAGGTCCGGAACCCGCGTTGGGTGGGCCCGAGGCTGGTGGAAGTCCTCCGCGACCACAACGCCGCCTTCACCCTGACCGAGCAGACCTGGATGCCCCGGCCCGCCGTGGTGGCCGGGCAGGTCGACCCGGTGACCGGCCCGATCGGGGTCGTCCGGCTCCTGGGCGACCGCGAGGCGATCGAGAAGGTCGCCACGACCTGGGACAAGGTTGTGGTCGACCGATCGGCCGACCTCGCCGAGACGGCCGGCGTGCTCCGGTCGATGGCCGACCGGGTGCCCGTGGCCGTCTTTGCCAACAACCACTACGCGGGCCATTCGCCCGCGACCGCCAGGGACCTCCGGGCCCTCCTCGGCCAGCCCGACCCCGCCCCACCGAAGCGTCCGAGGACGACCCTGTTCGATTAGCCTCCGGGCGACTCTCTTCCGGAATGTGCCGGGTCAATTCGGCACCTCGCCGAAGCCTGCGGCGAGCCGCCCCGGAGGTCCTTCGGGGTCGTGGCGGGCGGGCCGAACGCCGATCCGATGCGTGAACCCGTCGCCCGACCAGGCCTGATCGGCAGCGCTTCCCGCGGGCCAGGAGATGAGGGACACTCTCCGCAGGGCTATGGGTTGGCGGCCAGCCCGTAGTAATTGGCCAGGCCGTGATCTCCCCGGCGGGCATGATATTCGGCGAGGAGGAGGCAGGTCGGACGGTGGCCGGGGTGCTGACGGAGGATCAAGCCTGTCCATTCCAACCCTTCCTTCTCGTGGCCATTCTCGATCAGCCACCTCGCGGCCTCGGCCCGGAGTGCGACGTCCCCGGGCTGCTGGGTGAGCTGCTCGCGAAGGGCGTCGAACCGCTGTTGCTGGCCCTTCAGGCGTTCCGTCGCGACGTCCTCCCGGGTGGCCCGCGCGATGTCGCCGGCCAGCCTCAGGGCCTTCGCGTAGCCGTAACGGATCTCGGGGTCGAAGGGTGCGATCTCGACGGCAGCCCCCAGGCGGGCACAGGCCTGGGCGATCCGCCCGGCGTGCAAGTCGATCGAGCCGATCGCGCGGAGGGCGACGATCTGCCGGGGGTCGAGCGCCAGCGCGGCTTCGAAGTGACGGGAGGAGGTCGGGATGTCGCCCCTGGTGAGCGCGACCCGACCGGCCCCGACGAGCCCCTCGACGTTCCGGGGATCGTTTTCGAGGAGCTTCGCATATTCGACCTCGGCCTGGTCGACCAGGCCGGCCTCCCTCAGCCGGTCCGCGAGGCCGAGGCGGGCCTCGATCGACCCCGGAGCGCGCCGGAGGGCCTCTCGGTAGTTGCGGATGAGCAGGTCGGTCTCGGAGCTCGTCCGCTCCTCGACCTCGTTGCGGCGGAGGTAAGGGCGAGGGTCGGCGGGGGCGGCCTTCATCCAGGCATCGAGGACCGGGATCGACTCGGCCAATCGGAAGGTCTTCAGATAGATCCGGGAGAGGCCCTCGGCAACCTCGGCCCTGGGCTCGGCCGAATCTCGATACGCCCGGACGAGGATGGGTTCGGCCTCGTCGAACCGCCCGGCCCTGGCCATGAGGATCGCGCGGAGGATTTCCAGCGGCCGTTCCGGGTAACCCCCGGACATCGACCGACGGATCGCGTCGAGGGCCTCGGCGGGGCGATCGGCCTGCACCTCGACGAGGGCCCGATAATACTCCGGCTCGCCACCTCGGGGGCCCAGCGCATCCCACCGGTCGATCAGCAGGCGTGCCTCCGCCTCGCGACGGTCGGCCACGGCCTCCCGGGCGAGACGGGCCACCGCCCCGACTCGGCCGTTCCGCCGGAGCGTGGGATAGATCAGCGTCCCGATCACCAGCGCCAGCGCCGCGACGGTACCCGCCGTCCAGAACGCCCGGACGCGGGCCGCCCCGCCTCGACCCGCCAGGGAGACGTCCTTCACCACCGGATCACGATCGGGCTTCCCGCGTGAACCCGAGCTTCGTCGGCCTCCGGGGCCGGCCGACGATCCCGGTTGCGATGGTGTCCGATGCCGGTCGGGGACCTCATCCGGTCCGGGCGCGACGAGCGACTCGGGATGGATCATCTCCGGGCGATCATCGGTCATCGGGAAGGGTCCACCGTCTCGCCCTCAGGGCTCGAATCCGGACTCTCCGGACTTCACGCACCGCTCGGGAGGGCCAGGCTTCACGCCGGGAGATTCGTGGAGCAGGCCGCCCGGGGCGGGAACCCCGACCCGGGCGATGGTGAGAAAAACGTATTTCACCGTCCTAGACCTCCTCGGCGCCCCGCTCGGTCCGCAGGGAGGCGACCCGGTCGTAAGCCAGATCCTCGGCGGGACGCGCCGGACGTTCCGCCCGTCGATGCCACCCGGGAGTCAGGGCCGACCGGGGGAGGGGCCTCAATCGACCAGATCGAGGTGGATTTCCCGATTGCCCGGGGAGATCTCCGCGGTCAGCCCCGATTCCCTGGAGTTACTGTACCGGGCGGGGAGCAGTTTCCGCTTGTTGAGATCGGCGGCCGCCCTGATCACCTCGTCCGGGTCGACTCCGCCGACATTCCGCTTCGCCGCGCTTTCCAGGAAGTCATCGTCGAACGGGACGATGGCAAGCCGGTACTTCCCCTTCTTGATCCCGTCGCCGTGTTTCCGGGTGGTAACATCCGTGATCTCCCCATTCGCGATCGCGCCGGTGGCCGGGAGATTGCCGGTCACGACGGGAAGGAAGTGGATCGTCCCCTGCTTCACGGGGCTGCCGTGATAAGTCACCGTGCCGGTGATGATGAGGGGACGATTGATGTCGTCGCCCTGCTCGAGGCATCCGAGGGGAACGGCCGGGGCGGTGAGGGCGAGCAGGCAGACCCCGGCACGAGCCAATCGGTCCTTGATCTGGGGACGGAACATGAGTCGCGACCGCCGGGATGGGGTGAAGGACTGACGACGGGAGCCCTCGGGTCAATCCGCCAGTTCGAAGTCGATGCTGTTCGACTGGGCCTTGACTTCCTTCTCCAGGCCCGAGGTCTCGGCAAGGCCGTACTTGGCGGGCACCAGCGACTTGGCCGTTTGATTCGCCTTGGCGAAAGCCTTGTCGTGGTGGAACTGGCCTCCCTTGGCGATGGCCTTCATCTCCGTGGTGTCGACCTCCTTGGAAACGACCGTCACCTTGTATTTCGCCGGTAGCGCCCCGTCGCTCGGGGCCAGGGTCGTCAGGGTGTAACGACCGTTCTCGATCTGACCGGCGGCGGGCCGTCCGTCGGCCGTCGTGGGTACGAAGCTGATGATCCCCTTCTCGACGGCGGTCCCCTTGTAGGTCACGTTGCCCGACACGGGGTATCTCTTGGCGAGTCCGGTGTTGTCGCCGCAACCGATGCACGCGAGGATTCCCATCGAGGCGAGGAAAGCTGTCCGATATCTCAGGTTTCCGAAAGCCGTCATGGGAGCATTTGTCCTGGATGAATTCCGGAGGGTGGACCCTTGATGCGATCACTTTCAGAGCGGGCGACGCGGATTCGGGCGTTCCGACGGTCCCGGAACGTGTCCGACGGCCTCCCGGGATAATCGCATCCCGGGAGGCCATCGCGACCTGGATCCTCAATAGGTGTCGGAGCTGGTCACCTCTCCGCCGCGGATGCTGCCCAGGGCGCAGTACGTGGCGTGATTGATGTTACTCTTCAAGAAGTGGACCGAGCCGTCGGCGAATGCGAAATTCGCACCGCCGGGGTGCTGGCTCACGAACCCCTTGGCGGCGGCGCCGAAGCGGCATCCGAGCGGGGCCGACGCGCCCTGCCAGTTCTGGTTGCAAGACGAGCTGGCCGCATCGACCGTATTGCTGTTCCAGCCGAGCGGGACCGTCATGCCGGCCAGGCCGCCGTTCTGGAACCAGAAATTGCTATCGGCCGACCGGCTCGGCAGCATCTCACCCACGATGATCGTGTTGCTCGTGCCGTCGGTCACGGCTGCGATCGTGGGCGGGGGTTGGGTGAGCCGATAGTCGAAGAACCCGCGCATTTTCCCCTGCCCCGCCGTGAAGCCATCCGAGCCGCCGAAGTTCGTCCCCCAGAATCCATTGAATCCGATCCGCGGCTTGCCCGGGGGCGGGTTCCCGTTGTAGGGGGTCTCCCAGGGCAGGTTGTTGCACAGGGGCCCGCCGCAATAGTTGTCGCCGAAGCTGCCGGCGTAGTTCGAGACGGGCGTCCAGGATGTGGGAGTCCCGCTCTGGTCGGTCACCTGGTTGCAGAATTGACCGTTCGGGTTGCCCGGACCGGCCTGGCCGTTCGGCAATTTCCCGTTCTGGTTCTCCCCGTCGGAAGGGCAGAGGAACGAGGAGAACGTGAGCGAGTAGGCCGTGTAAAAGGCCGCCGCGGCCGCCGCGTTGTCGCCGACATTGACGACGAAATTCACCGAGTTGTACGCGTTGTTCGCCTCGACCTGGGGCAGGATCATGGCACGCCAGTTCAGCGAGTTGGCGCCTGTGGCCCAGGGGTTGCCGTTCGAGGTGATCCCGCCCGGGGGATAGGTCCCGTACAGGTCGGTATAGTTGGCGATCGCGAGCCCGATCTGCTTGAGGTTGTTGACGCATTGCGAGCGGCGTGCGGCCTCGCGGGCCGACTGCACGGCCGGCAGGAGGAGTGCGATGAGGACCGCGATGATGGAGATCACCACCAGCAGCTCAATCAGCGTGAAGCCGGATTTGACCCGTCTGAGGCGTGAGGTGTGCATTCCAGATCCTTTCCGTGGAGAAATGAGGGATCAAGAACGAGGGGACGTGAACCGTCCGGAGTGCGATGATCCGGCCCTTTACGGCGAGAATTGCCCCCGAACTATCGTCAATTCAACAGGTTACGTGAGACCGTGGGCGATTCCGCGGCTGCGTTTGCTGTTGATGTGATGATTGGATCGTCGTGGAGATGCGTCGTTGCACTCGGGCATGGGATGCCGAATATTCCGGCCTGACTGGGAAGGGGTCGAGATGATTCCCATAGGAGTTTGTCCAGGTCTCCATGCCGGAAGATATTCGGACCTCACTCGGAGGTCAAGGAAAATATTTCGGCTTTTTCCTACGACCTCCTTGAAAGTGGCATCGCGTATCATTGATTTCCACTTCGGTGAAGGGTGACCAGCCGGAAATGGGCCCCTGATTCCGGGAACTCGTGTTCCCGATCCGAAGGCCGGATGGGACAATCGGCGGGGAAGGCCCGCGATCCCGCGTCGTGCGACTGTGGGGTACGCAGCCGGAAGGGAGCATGGCCGGTGGATCCGATTCCGCGGGGGCTCGACCCGGATTTCGACCCCGGCCGGCCCGATCGCGGGGCGTACTGGCGGAGGAAGCTGCCCCGGTTCCGGCTCGGGGCCGAGCCGATCGGGGAGCAGGTGGAGCGGCACCGCCGGGTGACGCTGGCCCTGACGGCGATCGCCTCGATGGTCGGGATGATCTTCCTGGCGATCTTCGCGGCGTTCGGCCGGCCCGACGTGGGCGGGATCGTGGTCGGGATCCTGCTGGTCCCGGTCGTGGCCTGGGCCTGGATCGACTTCGGGGTGGCCCGATCCCGGGCGCGGGCGTACCTCCGCGAGCGCGAGGCCGGGTCGACGACCGACGCCCCGCCCGGGTGAACGCGAGGTCCACCCGATCGGGGCGTCGTCGAACGCGCGAGCCCCCGGGGGGGCCCGCGTGTCAGCAGTATCGGTCGTCGGAGGCGCCGACCAGCTCGGCGTCATCCTCGTCGTCGGCGGTTAGGCCGTCGGTCCAGTCGGCGGCGTCGGCGACGCCGGCTTCCAGCTCGGCCTTGAGGCGCTTCCGGGCGGTGTGGAGCCGCCTCTTGATGGTCCCGATCGGGGTATTGAGCTGCTCGGCGATCTCGACCAGGGACTGCCCCTGGATGTAGAACGCGACGAGGGTCTCTCGGTCCAGGGTCTTGAGCCGGGCCATCCCGTCCCAGAGCCGCTGGGCCCGCTCGCGGGCGATCAGCTCGTCGAGCGGGTCGTTGCGGTGCTCGCCGGCGGCCTCCAGGACCTCGGCGTCGACGGTCGGGGGCTGGACCCGTCGGGTCGCCCGGTTGATCGCCATCCGGGCGGCGACCTGCCGGAGCCATCCGGCGAACCGCTCGGGCTCCCGGAGCTGGTCCAGTCGCCGCATGACGTGGAGGAAGACCTCCTGCGTCAGCTCGATGGCCTCGCTCGGGTTGCCCAGGCGGCGCAGGCAGATGGCGTGCACGGTCCGCTCGAACTGCTCGACCAGCTCGCCGAACGCCTGGCGGTCGCCGTCCTGGGCCCGGACGACCAGCACGGCCAGCTCGTCCCACTTCGGGTCGTTCGTCGTGACATTCCGCAAGGTCGCAAGCACAGGAATCGCCCCTCCCCCGATCCTCGGGGGCTTGGGCCCGGACGTCGCGCCGATGATCTTTCAGGACGGATCAGGGCGCGGAACGGGCATCGCCGCGGGACACGGTCCAAACGCCGACCTATGGCGAGGGGCGCGGGGACGGGGCGCGGCCCGACCGGGAGGGGATCGGAAGATCCCGCCCGGGGGCGGCGCGACGCTCCGGCGACGCAGGCCAAAGGTCGGCGACCGACGGTGACGGCTGGGGCGCGGGGGACTTGACCGTTGGGGGCGGGCAAGCGCCTTCCGCGCGGGCCGACCTCCCATTCAGGACCGGGATCGACGGCATCGGTCGGGGTGCGCGGGGCCCGGAAGGGCGACGCACCGGCGACCGACTTCGACGACCCGACGGCGATGAGCTGGGGGTTCGGCTCTCATCCCCCGAGGCCGCGCCTCATGGCGTGGCTTCGGTGACCAAGGCCAAGGCGGCTCGGGCCGACCGGCCCGCGAGTCTCGGACGCTCGCAAGACCATCCGAGGGACGACCTCGAATGGGATCGCGGCGACGAATCTCGCGGGGCGACGCCCCGGCCCGTCCCGTCGGCGTCCTGTAACAGGACGACGACCGGTTGGGCGGGTTGCGACGCCAATGTTGCGGCCTGACCCTGGTCCCAGGCCCGGTAGTCCCGGGAGGGACTCATGGACCCGGAGGATGAGCCGGACATCGCGGGCATCGCGGGCATCGCCGGTTTGGGGGGTGTCGCGATCGACGGCCCTCCCAACGGGATCCCCGGATATTCCGCGAAGCCGACGCGCACGGAGGCGGACGGATGGGCGGGGACGGTGCGCAGGGTCAGGCTACCGATGTTGGCGCTCGCGTTCCGGTCGAGCTTCCGCGTGCCGAGGTTCAGCCGGTTGGTATGGGCCGACAGCGTCCGGTTCGTGCGGTTCAACATGGCAAGACCCTCACTTCCGCCCCAAACAGGCGGGTTGGAGATGCCCAAGCGGCGGGTCGCCGTCGGGCGAGGCCCGCCCGGCCATCGGCCGGGCGAGTCGGGGCGATCGAAGGGCCGAGGCCCTCGAAGACAGGTGGAGAGGGGTCCGGTTGGTTCCCGATTCCTCGTGTCTACCGGAGGGGCGACGCGCCCGACTCCGGTGATCCGATCCGAACAGCCCGGTCGGTCGACCGCATGAAGGTCGACCTCGGGTGTTCGCCGGTCTGACAGCCTAGACGTAAGTGAGGTTCGCGGCAATTCGAGAAATCTTTTCGAATTCCGCCGGAAGCCGATTCCCCAGGACGGGGCGATGGGCGCTTCGGCCCTCCCCGTGTCTATAATCCCTCGATTCGCACGTCGCTTGGCCCCCGGGACCGCCGCCATGAAGCCCCCCCGCGTCTCGATCCTCAAGATGATCTATGTGGTGCTGGTCCTCGCCGTCAATTGCGCCTGGCTCCCCAACATCTGGAAGATGATATCGGTCTTCGGCTTCTCCTGGCATTGCCTCGACCTGCCGATCCTCGGCGCGGGGAACGCCCTCGCGGCGGTGGACTATCCTTTGCTCTCGCGAGGCCGCGGGCGCCGCCCCTTCCGCATCGGCTTCGCGATCGCCGGCCTGCTGTCGATCGCGTGCTACATGCTCTACTGCGGCACATCCGAGGACCGGCGCAATGGCAGAGTTACGAACTTTCTTCTGTTTTTTCAGTATCAATATCACTACTGTCCGGTTGAAATCCCTTTGAATTCCAGGGTATTTCCGAAATACCCATTCTCGATCTGCTCATTTTGGTCTGAATTGCCTTGAAAACCAGGAGAATCACTGGGGACTTGACAAGAGGATTTGTGATGAAATTTGCCGTTCAGAGAATTGCACGCCAATCGTTTCGCTCCCGAGCGATGACTGGTGTAGGCCCTAATGAGCGGCAAGTCATCACGGACCATCTCGGATCAGGTTTTGGAGCCCAAATGCCATTTTCTCGGTTTCAAGTCGTGCGCGCCTCGCGATGCTCGTAAGTCCGAGGCATCTCGTGGCCTTCATCAAAATTGAGAAACCTCAACCGGACAGTAGTGTATCAATATACAAGATTGATATAGGAGTTACGCGATTAGTAGTCAGATGAACAAGATATTGAGCATGAGGCAAGCGAACAGAACACCCATTGCCCCCAAGCTGTGCACGGCTGGCCCATGTATCTGTACATGCCAACACTAATCGCGTAACTCCTATGATAACCATCGATGACATTACAAGCTCTGACAAAACCTTAGTATGAGGTGGTGTCACGGAATAATAGGCCCTGGTCGCCCTCCTACCGGATTAGAACTCGTTAACGCTGACGACCTCGCCGTAGTTGCGGGTCGAGAGCTTCTGCCAGACGCCGAAGTATGTCCCCGGGGCGATCGTGTACAAACTTTTGTCGCCGAGGTCGGGCATGCCGCCAGCGTCGTAGTTGATCCCCAGCGGGTAGCCGGTGGCCGGGTCGTTCCGCCAACTGTCGATCGTCTCCTTGATGAACCGCACCGAGCCGTCGCAGAGTGCCGCGTTGACCCCTCCGGGGTGGAAGCTCGCCGGGTTCCTCGGGGCGTGATTTCCCAGAGCTTGGCGGAACCTCCTGAACCCGTTCGGCGGGAAGAATGTCTCGAACTGGGATTGCTCGCCCGAGCCTACATGCCACCAATGATACTCGGACGACGGCCATCGGAGGCCGCCGGAGATGACCGTGTCGCCGGTCAGCACGCCGTGGGCGCACTCGGAAAGGAGCAAGGAGTTGCTGGTGCCGTCGGTGATCCCGACAAGCCCCATGGTGCTCTCGCCGAAAATCACGCCATTCATGTTGGCGTAGCGTTGGGCAAACCGATCGTTGCCCTTGTGCAGGTTCAGCGTCCAGGTCCCGGCGGACCCGCCGTAGCTGGAGAAGCACTGCCGCCAAGACCCGGGGGGGATGCCGAACGGCCATTCGCTCGCATCGACCGGCACGGGGGCCGAGTCGGTGTCGCTGGGGCACAGCAGCCCGCCGATGGCGAGCCCCGCGACCGTGACGTTCTCGGGGAAGAGGGCCTGCCGGCTGAAGTTGGCGGAGTTATAGGCGGAGGCCTGCTCCAGGTAGGGCAGAAGGCGTACAAACGGGCCGAGATTGGCCGCCGAGAAGGACGCGCCCGGGAGCACGCCATTAACGTCGTGGTAGTTGGCTACCGCCAAGGCGAGTTGCTTGAGGTTGTTGGTGCACTGGACGCGGCGGGCGGCCTCGCGGGCGCCCTGCACGGCAGGCAACAGCAACGCGGTCAGCACGGCGATGATCAGGATCACTACCAGAAGCTCGATCAGTGTGAAACCACGGCGGAATATGGTGGGGTTGGTATTCGCCATGACAAATCTCCCGCCTTGGATCGAGAACGACCTGAGCGAGCCTGTGACAAGTGTCGCAGATGGTTTGTGGCATGGCAATACCGATGTTTCGGAACAAGCTCAACTGCCGCTCGTCTCCTTGCCTCCGCCGACTGGTTCTGGCAAAGCCGGGACACCTACATAGCGTCGTGATGAAGGATGCGGAAACAGATGACGCTGGCGGCCAGGGTCGCCCAGGCGTCCATGATCACGCCGAGCCGGTCATAACGCACTCGCAACCGACGCAGCCCCTTGGGCCAGCTGATCGTCCGCTCGACCACCCATCGGATCTTGCCAAGTCCGCTTCCGTGCTTCGTCCTCCGCTTGGCGATATGCGGCTCGATCCCCAACCAGCGGAGCAATGTCCTCAAGGGCTCGCTGTCATAGCCCCGGTCGGCGTAGGCGTCGTCGGGCAGCTCCTTGGGCCGGCCCGGCGTCCCGCCGACTTTCGGGAAGTCGAGGATCACCGGCAGGAACTGGGTGTGGTCGCTGGCGTTGGCCCCGGCGGTGTGGATCACCAGGGGGACCCCCGCCTTGTTGACCATCACGGTGTGCTTGGTGCCGGGCCGGCTGCGGTCCACGGGGCTCGGCCCGGTTGCCTCGCCGCCGCCGAAGGCACGGACCGTGACGCCGTCGATGATCACCGTGTCGAGGTCGAGCTTGCCGGCCCGCTTGAGCTGGCCGAGCAGGTCGGCCTTGAGCCGTTCCCAGATCCCGGCCTCCTCCCAGGCTCGGAGCCGCCGATGGGCGGTGCGGCCGGAGCAGCCCAACTCCTCGGGGACGTCCTCCCATCGGGTGCCGGCGGTCAGGACGAACCAGATCACCCGGAGGGCGGTGCGGTGCCCGACCCGGGGCCGGCCGCCCTTGGTCCCGACGGGCTGTTCTGGTGGCAGGTGATGGGCAACGGCGTCGAAGAATTCGTCCGGCATATGCGCGGTGGCCATGGCAATAGTCCTCGAAGTGAAGGGCTATCGACCTATGGCGCAAAACCTATGCCAAGGAGGTTTTGTCAGAGCTTGTTAAACTTTCCCGGCCCGGCTACGTCTGGCGATACGTCCCGCTCGACTCGCTCCTGGCCCTGGCCGGCACGCTCCCCATCCTGGCGGTTGCCTCCTCGGGCGGGTTGCTGGGGTGGCTCATCGCCGGACGCCGCCGGGGCACCGAGGACGGGCTCAATCCGGCAGGGCGACCCGGGGGTCGACCAGCATCGGCCGATTGACCAGGTTGCGCGGGGGCTCGCCGAGCAGGATCCGGCGGACCTCCTCGGCGGCCTTGGTCCGCAGCTCGATGAACCCCTCGACGCTGTAGAAGGCCGAATGCGGCGTCAGGATCGCCCGGGGGTGGTGGCGGAGCCGGTCGTCGTCGAGCGGCTCGCTCTCGAAGACGTCGATCCCCGCCCCGAGCAGATGGCCCGAGTCGAGCGCCTCGATCAGCGCCTCCTGGTCGACGACCGGGCCCCTGGCCGTGTTGATCAGGATCGACCCGGGCCGCATCCGGGCCAGGGCCGCCGCGTCGATGATGTGGCGGGATCGGTCGTCGAGGAAGCAATGCAGGCTGACGAAGTGGGCCTGCTCCAGGAGCGGTTCGAGCCGGAATTCGCGGCGGACCCCCAGCGCCTTCTCCAGGCCGGGCGGGACGTACGGGTCATAGAAGACGACGTCGAGCCCGAACGCTTTCGCCCGGAGCGCCGTGGCCGACCCGATCCGGCCGCAGCCGACCAGGCCGATCGTCTTGCCCCGGAGCCGGGGTGTGTCGCGGCCGGTCAGATAATCCCAGGTCCCGGCCCTCATCGCGGCGTCCTGGATCCGGAGGTGGCGGGAGACGGCCAGGAGGAGCATGATCGAGTGGTCGGCGACCTCCTCCGTGCCGTAGTCCGGGACGTTGCAGACGGCGATCCCCCGGCGGCCGGCGGCGACCATGTCGACGTTGTTATATCCCACCCCGGCCCGGACCACGGCCCGGCATCGGGGCGCCTGCTCGAAGGTCGCGTCGGACATCCGCTCGATGTCGTGGAACAGGATCAGGGCATCGGCCCCGGCCAGGTGCGGGGCCAGCTCGTCCTCATGGCGGGCGCCGGCGACGACCACCGACGCCACCCCGTCGAGCACCGGGCCCTCGATCGCGGCGTCTTCCAGGAAATCGGCGATTACCACGTTCATCAGGTTTGCCTCGAAGGGGGCCGGGGGCGAGGGCCTTGGTTATCGCCGATCGGCGGGTTAGCTTCAACGGATCGGCCGATCGCACCACCCGCCGGAGCCCGACCATGCCCAAGATCAAGCAACTCCTGGCGGAAGGCCAGCTCGTCCGGATGTTCGGCGTCGGGCAGCTTTACACCCCGAAGCTGGTCGAGATCGTCGGCGAGCACGGCGGGTTCGACGCCCTCTGGATCGACGCCGAGCATGCCGGGCTGGGGATGAAGGAGATCGAGATCGCCACGATGGCGGCCCGGTCCTACGGGCTCGACCACTTCGTCCGCCAGCCGGCGACCGATTATGCGTCGATCATGCGTTCCCTGGAGGCCGGCGCCGGGGGCGTGATGGTGAGCATGGCCCGGGGGCCCGAGGACGCCGAGCAGGCGGTCCGCTGGGCCAAGTTCCACCCCCGGGGCGAGCGGGGGATGAACGGCGGGAACCGCGACGGTCGGTTCGGCCTGATGCCGGTCCCCGAGTACGTCGCCCGGGCCAACGCCGAGACCTTCGTCGGGATCCAGCTCGAAACCGCCGGGGCGATCGCCCGGGTGTCCGAGATCGCCGCGATCCCCGACGTCGACCTCCTGTTCGTCGGCCCGGCCGACCTCAGCCAGGTCCTGGGGATCCCCGGCGACTTCGAGAACCCCCGATGCCTCGACGCCATCGAGAAGATCGCCCGGGCCTGCGCCGACGCCGGGAAGCCCTGGGGGATCGTCCCCCGGGGGCCCGAGTACGCCGCCCGGATGCTGGGCTGGGGGTGCCGGATGTTCGTCCTGGCCTTCGACATCCACATGATCCACGCCGGGATCCGGGCCACGAAATCCCGATACGGCCCGCCCTTCTTCGGGGAGTAAACTCGTCACCTCCGAGGCCGGGTGCTTGTCAAATCGGATCAGGGTCGATTAACCTGATCCCCGGTGTCGGAGACACGTCGGGTCGGCGGAGGAATGCGACTCCGGTAAGGAGACCGTGCCATGATGGTCGGCGAGGCGCTCAGGGATGGGGTGGCGGGGGGCGACGATGTCCGGGTCTTCCTGGCCCGGATCCACGACGGCGACCAGGACGCCGCCCGCGAGCTGCTGGCGCGATACGAGGCCGAGGTCCGGCTGGTGGTCCGCCGCCAGTTGCCGCGGATGCTCCGGTCGCGGTTCGACTCGGTCGACTTCCTCCAGAGCGTCTGGGGGAGCTTCTTCCACCGGGTCCGGACGGCCCCGACCGAATTCGAGGACGGCCGCCACCTTGTCGCGTTCCTGGCCCGGGCCGCGAAGAACAAGGTGATCGACGAGTTCCGCAAGGCCGGGAGCCAGAAGCAGGACATGCGCCGCGAGGAGCCGATCTGGTCCGACGGCGACCGGCCCCGCGACCTGGCGGCCGCGCTGGAGACCGCCAGCCAGGTGGCCGAGGCCCGCGAGGCGTTCGACCACCTCCGCAACCTCGTCCCCGAGGAGCGGCGCGCCATCCTGGAGCTGAAGGCCGAGGGGCTCTCGAGCAAGGAAATCGGCGACCGGCTCGGGATCAGCGAGCGGACCGTTCAGCGCGTGCTGGAGGAGTTGCGGCGCCGGGTCTTCAGCACCGAGGGATGACCCAAGATGGGCTCGATCGCCCGATCGGGGACCTGGGACGAGGCGTCGTCCCCGGCCGCGACCCGGCTCGCGCGCCGGTTCGAAGAGGCCTGGCGCGGCTCGACGACCCGAGGCCGACCCGACCCGGGAGACTTCCTCCCCGACCCGCCCGACGCCACCCCCGCCGCCTGGCTGGCCCTGCTCCGATCCGACCTCAACCTGAGGTGGGACGCCGGCGAGTCGGTCCCGGTCGAGGCGTATCGCGACCGCTATCCCGGCCTCGACGCCGAGACCTTGGTGGCGCTCTGCTACGAGGAATTCTGCCGACGGGAGGAGGACGGCCGGGCCCCGTTCGCCGCCGAGTACGACGAGCGGTTCCCCGAGCTGGCCGACCGGCTCCGCCGGGTCTTCGACATCCACGACCTGATCGGCAACGCCGACTCGACCGACCTGCACGCGCCCGACCCGCCCGCCGACCCGTTTCCCGAGGCCGGCCAGACCATCGCCGGCTTCCACCTGGTCGAGGAGCTGGGCCGGGGGTCGTTCGCCCGGGTCTTCCTCGCCCGGGAGCGGCAGCTGGCCGACCGCCCGGTGGCCCTGAAGGTGGGCCGGACCGGCTCGCGCGAGCCCCAGACCCTGGCCCGGCTCCAGCACACCCACATCGTCCCCGTCCACTCGTACCGGACCGACCCGGCGACCGGCCTCCACCTGCTCTGCATGCCGTATTTCGGCCGGGTCACGCTGGCCCGACTCCTGGCCGAGCCGGGGGCCCGGACGGCGCCCACCGGCGCCGAGCTGCTCGGGGCGCTCGACCGACTGGAACCGGCCGATCCCCGGGCGGCCGGGTCGTCGGCCCGGGCGACCCTGGCCCGGCTCCCGGTCGCCCGGGCCGTCGCCTGGTGGGGCGCCCGGCTGGCCGAGGCCCTGGCCCACGCCCACGACCGGGGCGTCCTGCACCGCGACATCAAGCCCACCAACGTCCTGGTGACCGGCGACGGCCTGCCGATGCTCCTGGATTTCAACCTGGCCCGCGCGCCGATCGACGGCCGGGAGGGGGTCGCGCCCGACACCCTGGGCGGGACCCTGGCCTACATGGCCCCCGAGCACCTGGAGGCGCTGGCGGCCGGCGCCGACGGCGACGGCGGGGTCGACCGCCGGGCCGATGTCTTCTCGCTCGGCGTCCTCCTCTTCGAGGCCCTGACCGGCTCCCGGCCGTTCCCGGCCCCTTCGGGCGGCCCGTCGGTGGCCGAGGCATTGCACCGGGCGGCGGAGGACCGCCGGGATGGTCCCCCCCGGCTCCGGGTCGACCATCCCGAGATCCCCGGGCCGCTGGAGCGGGTGATCCGCCGATGCCTGGAGCCCGACCCCGACGCCCGGTTCGCCGACGCGGCCGACCTGGCCGCCGACCTCCAGGCCGTCGCCGACGACCTCCCCCTGAGGGCCACCCGCGAGCCGATCGCCGTCCGGGCCGCCCGGCGGCTCCGCCGGTCCTGGAAGAAGCTGTCCATGGCCGCGCCGGCGGTCGCCATCGCCCTGGCCCTGGCGACCTCGACCGTCCGCCAGGGGGACGAGCGGGCCCGGCTGGAGGCCGCCGCCTCGCACCTGATCGGCGAGGGCCGGGGGGCGATCCGCCGCGAGGACTTCGCCGCCGCCTCGGCCCACTTCGACGACGCGACCCGGTTGACCGCGGGCCGGCCCGAGCTGGCCCCGCTCCACCTCCGGGCCCGGGTCCAGGCCGTCCGGGCCCGCGAGGCCGCGACCGTCCGGGCCCGGGCCGACGCCCTGTTCCGCGACGCGGCGGCCCTCCGTCCCCGCCTGATCGGCGTCGAGTCCCCTCCCGGAGACCCCGCCCCGACGCCGGAATCGGTCCTGGAGGCCTTCAACGTCCCGTCCGACCTCCGGTGGGCCGAGCAGCCCGAGCTGTCCTTCCTCGACCCCCCGCGCCGGGCCCGGCTGATCCGCGAGGTGGACGAGATCCTGTTCCTGGCCGCCGCCGCGATCGACCCGGCCGACGGCCCGGCCGCCCGACGGGGGGTCGCCCTCTGCGACCGGGGCCTGGCCTTCGCCCCGGCCCCGGGGCCCTGGCGGGCGCTCCGGGCCCGGCTCGACGATGCGCCCGCGCCCGCGCCCGAGTCCGGCGACGACCCCCGCTCCGAGCGGTCGGCGGTCGCCTGCTTCGAGTGGGCCGTGCTCCGCGACCGCCAGGGACGGGCCGCCTCGGCCGCCGCCTGGCTCGGCCGCGCCTCCTGGCTCGAACCCGACCGGGCCTGGTACCCGTACCACCTGGCCACCCTCCACGCCCGGGCCGGTCGCGCCGCCGAGGCCATCCGCCATTATGACGTCGCGGTCGCGCTCGACCCGACCTCGTCCCGGTTCCGCCTCGACCGAGCCCGGGCCCTCCGCTCCCTCGGCGAATGGGCCCGGGCCGCCGACGACGAGGATCGGGCCGGCGGGGCCCGATGAGCGGCCCCCCGGGATCCGTCGCCGCCCCGGTCGGGAGATCGCCCGGAACTCCGCACGCCCCCCCGGCGTCAAAGCCCCCCGGGACCCGGATCACCCGGAGGCGCGATCGATGGCGAATCCCGACGAGATCCTCAGCGACGCCCGGGCCCTCCGGTCCCTGGTCGACGTCCTCTCCTGGGCCCATGCCCGGACGCCCCCGGCCCAGTTCCTCGAAGTCGTGGCGCTGGACGAGTTCACCCACGATGTGGTCGTCCGGGTGACGCCCGAGGTCTTCGCCGTGTTCGACACCACCTGACTGGGCGACGTGATGGCGGTCGCCATCTGGGATCACGCCCCCACCGGGCCGGAACTCGTCGACCATCGGGGCCGACGGGGATGGCTCCCCCGGGCCACCGACACCGTCGACGGGCCGGTCGTCCTCGGCCTCGCCGGATGCCTCCTGGGGGAGGGGGATTGAGCCGCTCCGATGGCGTCCGGGCGGTTCAAGCGGTCCGGTTCGCCACGGGATCCCGCTTCCCGGACCGGGGCGACGGCATCTGGCCCATCCGGGTCGCCTCGGCCCGGCGGTTCAGGAGCCACTGGCCGCAGGGGACCAGGAGCGGGCGGACGACCAGGGCGTCGACCGCGATCCCGACCACCAGGGCGAATCCCAGCTGGCGGAGCGAGCTGAGCGGGCTAAACAGCAGCGACGCGAAGCTGATCGCCGTGATCGCCGCCGCCGACGAGATCAGGCCGCCGGTCTGCGCCACCGCCCGGCCGATCCCGGCCCGGAGGCCCAGCGTGGACGACTCCTCGTGGAGCCGGGCCATCAGGAAGACGTTGTAGTCGACGCCGACGGCCACCAGGAGGACGAACAGGAAGTACGGGACCTTCCAGTCGAGCCCCTCCGCGCCCAGGATCGTGATGAACAGGAGGTGGGCGGCCCCCAGGGCGAACAGGTATGTCAGGAGCATCGTCGCCACCAGGTTGACGCATGCCATCGGGTCGCGGAGCGCGAAGAACAGGACCAGGAAGACGCCGATCGGGATCACGTACCAGCTCTGGACCTGGTCGGCCCGCGTCAGGGCCCGGATGTCCGACGACTCGGCGTTCGCCCCGGCGACCAGGGCCGTCACGTCGGCCGGTTCGGCCCGGTCGCCGAGCCGGTCGGCCAGCTTCCGGCGGAGCGTGACCACCTCGTCCATCGCCTCGCCCGAGAAGATCCGCGCCCGCTGGATCACGTCCAGCCGGGCCGACCGGCCGTCGGGGGTGATGTACATGGCGAAGCTCTCGCGCAATTCGGGATGGTCGCGGACCGTCTCGGGGGTGATCAGGAGCCGGTCCAGCGCCCGACGGCCGACCGGGTCGGCCAGGATCGAGGAGACCTCGGCGCTCGCCCGGCGGACCCCGTCGGCCAGCCGCCCGGAGCCGTCGACCGCCCGGGCGAGCTGATCGATGGTGGGGTCGGGCCGGTCGGGGGCGACCGGGCCTCCGGGGATCGGCAGCTTCAGCCCGGTCTTGTTCATGATCCACCGGGCGGCCCGGAGCCGGGTCAGGCCCTGGTCGAGCCCGTCGTGAAGCTGGTCGGCCCCGGCCTGGATCTCGCCGAAGCCGGCGTTGACGGCGGCCAGCCGGGCCGAGATCCGGGCCGGGTCGAAGGGCGCCGGGCTCCCCAGCGGCCGGGTGGCCGACCGGACCTCGGCCAGCCACTTCTGGCCGGCGAGCATCCGGCTCACCTCGTCGATCAGCGCCAGCCCCTCCGAGTCGCGGAAGTCGGACTCCGATCGGAGGACCACCGCCAGGGGCGCGGCGATCCCCGGGCCGAACTTGTCGGCGACCAGCCGGAGGCCGTCGGTCGACGGGGTCCGGTCGGGCAGCTCCAGCAGGGCATCCTGGGTGAACGTCGTCCGGGTCCCGAGGTAGGCCAGCGGGGCCATCAGGACCAGGGCCCCGAGCCAGCTCCGCACCGGACGGCCCAGGACCCGGTGCGCGAACCGGTCCCAGAACCCCGTCGACGGGCCCGTCATCCCGGCGAACGAACCCGGCCGCCACCGGGCCAATAGGACCAGGGCGGCCGGCGTCAGGGTCAGCGACGCGGCCAGGGTCACCGCCAGCCCCAGCGCCACGCTCGGCCCGGTGGTCGCGAACAGCTTGAACTGATTCGTCCCCATCAGCATCAGGCCGACGAAAACCGTCCCGGCGCTGGTGACCAGCGCCCGGGCCCCCCGCCGGAGCGTGATCCGCATCGCGGCCGACGGGTTCCGGGCGTCCCAGTGCTCGCCGAACCGCCAGGAGATGAACAGGCAGAAGTCGGTCCCGGTCCCGAACAGGAGCACGATCAGGAACAGCTCCACCAGCGGCGAGAGCTCCCACCCCGCCCGGGCCATCCAGGCCAGGAGCCCGCGCGAGATCACCAGGCAGAGGCCGATGGTCGCCAGCGGGACCATCGACAGCCAGACCGACCGGTAGACCACCAGGAGGACGCCCAGGAGCAGGATCACCGTGGCCATCGCCGCGCGGTCCAGCGAGGTCTGGACGCTCCGCATGTAGTCGCGGCCGACCACCGCGTCGCCGGTCCAGTGGACGACCAGGCCGTCGGGGACGGCCATCCCCGGCCCGGCCGCCTGGCCCTGGAGCCAGGCGACCGCCGCCTCCGCCGTGGGGGCGACGAACGTCGACTTCATCGGCACGGCGATCAGCTCCAGGGTCCGGTCGGCGCTGATCAGCCGATCGGCGACCTCCCGCCTCGACCCCGGGCCCACGACCCGGAGGACGTCGGCCGGCCGCCCCGGGGACGACTCGAACCGCCCGGCCAGCCGGCGGGCATAATCGCGGTCGACGCCGGTCAGGCCCGACGGCCGGTGCAGGGCGACGACCACCTGCGACTCGTACGACTGCTCGGGCCAGGCCCGGCGGACCATCTCGGCCCCCCGGACGCTCTCGGCGTCGTCATCGAGCAGGCGCGCCTGCCCCTCGGCCGCCAGCCGGGTGAGGTCCGGCGCGGTCAGGCCGATCCCCGCCGCCAGGACGACCCAGAAGGCCACGATCCATCCCGGTCGGCGGGTCACCACCGACCGATAGCCGTCGATTCGCATGGACGTTCCGCCCTTCGACCCAACCCCGCCCGCCGGCCGGAGAGAACAAGCGCCGCCCGGGCCCCCCGACGACGTCCCCGCCGGGTTGCGGAATCCGCCCGCGGCGACGATCGGCAGAGGTTAACACAATCGCCGATGATCCGCGGCGCGATCCGAGCGCGAGGGCGGGGGTCGGCGGGAGCCGACCCGATCCCCGACCGGCCCCCGGGCCCCCGGGGCGCGCACCCCGGCCCCGGGGCCGGGGCCCGTCGGGGGAAATTCCACCGACGGTGGCCATCCGGCCGGGGCATCTTCCGGGCGGGATCCGGACGGATCGTCTGGCCTGGGGCGTCGGGCGCGATCACGGGTCGCGGAACAGGGCCCCGTAGCGGAGCGGCTCGCCCGACTCCCAGGGGCGATAATGGTTGCAGAACTCGATCCGTTCGCCGATCGCCGGGTGGGTCGACCGCCAGAGCCGGGAGAACGGGTCGGGGTAGGGGATCGAGAGGTTGTCGCGCTGGAGCTTGACGAACCCCGTGGCCGCCGCCCGGTTGGCCCGGGTGATCTCCAGCGCGAACCGGTCGGCCTCGCGCTCCATCTGCCGGCTGAAGGCGTTGATCGCCGGGGCTCCCGCCAGGATCATCGCCTGCCCCAGCAGGAGGACCAGCGGGACCGAGGCGATGTCCGAGAGCCGGTCGAAGCCGAACCGACCCCGGAACCGGCGAATCAGCCGGTTGGCGGCCGCGTGGATCAGGTAGAGCAGCCCGATCGTCGCGACCGACGACAGGACCAGCCCCCGGGCGACGTGGTTCAGGACGTAATGGCCCATCTCGTGGCCCATGACGACCAGGACCTCGTCGTCGTCCAGGTTGGCCAGGAGGGTGTCCCAGAGCACGATCCGCCTGGTCCCCATCAGGCCGGTGACGTAGGCGTTGGCCGTGGTCGTGTCGCGGCTCTTGTCGACCTCGTAGATCTTGCCGCCGTCGATCCCCGCCCGCCGCGCCAGGGCGTCGATCTTCGCCTCCAGCCTCCGATCCTTCATCGGCCCGAAGTCGTTGAACAGCGGGTCGACGACGACCGGGGCGATCAGCGCCGAGAACCCGCCCACCGGCAGGGCCAGGAGCCCGGTATACAGCCACCACCGCCTCGGGCTCCGGGCCATCAGGAGGTAGGGGATCCAGAGCAGGAGCACGGCCCCGACCATCTCGACGGCCAGCCCCTTGAGCGCGTCGCCGAGCCATCGACCGAACGGCTGGACCGAGAGCCCGTATTCGTGGAGCCGGACGAACCCGGCATAGTAGCGCAGGGGGAGCTTGAGCAGGAACTCGGCCCCGAGGAAGAGGACCGCATAGGCCCCGACGACGACCGGCCAGGGCCTCCCCCGGCCCGAGGCGATCCGGCGGAGCCGGGCCGAGGATCCCGTGAACAGGATCAGGGCGGGGACGCCCAGGCCCCAGGCCCGGGCGAAAAACCAGAGGCGGAGGCCCGTCCCGTGGAACCGGATGGCCCGGGCCCCCGGCTCCGGGACCGCGACCGGTCCCGACCCGGCGGCCGCGCCGGGGGCGGGCGCGGTCGCCTCGTCCGCCCGCGAGAGGGGTCCCGGGCCCATCGCCAGGACGAGCCCGGCCGCCAGGCAGGCGAGCCCGTATTTCCGGCCCTCAGCCGATCTGATGGGGGGGCTCCGGCGAGAGGCTCGGCCCCGGCCCCGGCCCGGGGGCCTCGGGGTCGCCCGGGGGCGTCCGCGACGCCCAGATCGCCAGGAGCCCGAACACGGCCAGGAGGGCGATCACCCAGCCGCCGATCGCCGCGTAGAGCGTGACCGTGTACTGGCGAGCGAGGACCCCCCGGTCGGTCTTGTAGATCCCCTCGATCTCCCGGTCGCGCTCCTTGACCTTGGCTCGAGTGTCCTCGATTTCGGTCTTGTTCTTCTCCAGATTCTCGTCGGCCTCCTGCTTCTTCTTCCGGAGTTCCTCGAACCGGCTCCCGAGCTGGCGGTTGTCGTCCAGGGCAAGCTGGGCCGACCGCTTCTCCCTCTGGAGGGCCTCGCGGGCGTCTTCGAGGTCCTTCTCGACCCGGGTGAAATTCTCGACGAATCGCTTCGGGTCCTGCGCGTTGGAGAGCAGGGTCCGGAGCGCGACCTCCTGGACCTGGTCGGTCCGGCCGACGGTCTTCTCCAGCTTGGCCAGCGAGTCGGTCTGGTCGCGGATCTGCTGGGTGATCGTGTAGAGCCAGGCGGCGGCGGCGACGATCAGGATCCCGCCGAACAGGCCCAGGGTGCCGAACAGGGCGGCGACCTGGGCCCGGTCGGCCGCCGAGGAGGTCGAGGCTTGGTGCGGTCGGGACAGCATGGCGATCAGCTCCGCCTCCAGGCGAGGAGAGAGGCCCCCGCCGCCGGACTCGGCGTTGGGTAAAGATTCCAGGTCGTTGACCAGCCGGGCCAGGGCGACCCGGTCGCCGCGGTCGGCCGTGATGTGGTAGCCGCCCACCCGGTCGAGCCCGCCGTCCTTCCAGCGGAAGAAGCCCCGGTCCTGGCGGATCGGGTCGACCACGTACGCCACCTGGAGCGGCTGCGCGAAGAAGTTCCGGTGGATGAACAGGTCGTGGCCGGACAGGAAGATCCCGAAATCCGGGTGCGTGTGATACCAGCCGACGATGTCGAGGTCGGGGTGGAGCCTGTCGCGCTCGCGGGTGATCTCCTCCCACGAGTCGTGCGTATAGGTGAAGCTGGCCTGCGTGTTCTCGTAATGCTTGGCCTCCAGCGACTCCGTGACCCAGACGTAAGGCTGGCCGGTCTGGTCGTCGACGCACTCGTGGCCGAGCATGATCCCGCCCAGCTCGACCGACGTGTCGCGCAGGGCATGCCGCTCGATCGCGTCGGCGGTCTTGCGGTCGAGGAAGATGGGCAGGTCGTCCGGCGCCGGGACCTCGTAGGTCGCGCACGCCCATCGCCGGTCGCGGTCGGGGCGCCGGGCCTTCTTCGGCTCGCGATACTTCACCTCGTCGAAGACGATGTCGTCGGTGCTCAAGGCCGGTCGCCCCCGTCGTCCTCCGGCCGGGCCGCCCTCCGGAGCCGATCGACGAACGCCGCGTGCTCGGGCGAGGCCAGGCCGAGCTGCACCGCCCGGTTCACGGCGGCCAGGTCGCCCCGGATCAGGGCCTCGGGGTCGAGCCAGAGGCCGGGAAAGACCTCGCTCCGATAAAGGCCGTCGGCTCCCGGCGGCAGCCGGTCATATCGCCCCTCGCGGAGGATGAACCAGTCGATCGCCCGGTCCAGCACCCGCCACACGACATATTCGCGGACGTTGTTCCGACGATACGCTTCGAGCTTCTCATTCAGGTCGATCGTCTTCGAACTGACCGCGACCTCGGCGACGAACTCCGGCGCCCCCTCGACGTAACAATCCGCGCTCGTCCGCGACTGGCCCCCGTGATCCGGCGCGATCCGCAGGAAGACGTCCGGCCGAGGACGATTCCTCGGATCGAGCCGGATCGTCCCGTCGACGGAGGCGCTGAGATGCGGGGTGAGGAGGCGATAGAGCCCGATCCACGAGGTCAAGTCGAAATGGGGCACGCCATGTTGGTCCGATACGGGTGATGCCACGTACACGACTCCTTCGATCAGCTCGGCCTTGCGGATGTGCGGCGAGGCGTGATCGCGCCGCTCGAACTCCTCGGCCGAGAGCCGGTCGCCGTCGGCCAGCCCCGGGATCGCATCCGTGTCCGTCGAGATCGCCATGATCGCCCCCTCCCCGAAGTCGGCCGTCATCGGGCCCCACCCGCCGCCCGGTCGGCGGCCAGGAGGTAGAAGCCGGACCCGTCGGCGCCGTCGACCCGGACGATATCATAGGGCGGGATCCCGACCCTCGCCATCGGGAGCGCGGCCAGGGGCGACCCCTCGTCGATCGCGTTGACGATCTCGGGCCGGCCGGGCTCCCGGCAGGCCGGGCAGACGGCCTCGGACATCCCCACCTTGGTCCGGGGGCGGAGGATTTCCGCCCGGCCGTCGCACCGGGGGCAATGGATCGCCGTGACCAGGTCGCGCTCCAGGGACAGGGTCATCGGGCCTTCGAGAGTCTTGCCCGCCTCGGCGAACAGCTCGGCCACGGTCGAGCCGTTCCCGAGCGGGACCTCGGTCGGCTCGGGGTAGGTCTCGTGGCTCAGGCAATCCTCGCGGAACGGGAGCCTGGTCGTGTAGAACTGGTTGGTCACGCCGTTGAAGACCATCGCCGACCCGGCCGCGACGGGCAGGCCGTGGATCAACTTCAGGGCCTCCTGGACCTCCAGGGCGGCCATCATCGAGGCGATCGTGGGCGCGGTGGGCACCTTCCCTTCGAGGATCTGATCGCGGCGGAGCAGGGGGCAGGAATAGCGGACGTTGAGGAGCTGATAGTCGCGGGCCGTCATCGCGCACTCGTAGCAGGCCGAGTCGGGCGGGACGAAGACCTTGACCACGCCCTGGATCTCCTGGATCCCCGAGTCGACCCAGGGCGTCCCGACCTTCCAGCACTGGCGGTTGACCCAGAGCCGGGCCTCGCGGTTGTCCAGGCAGCCGATCACCACGTCGACGTCGGCGAACAGGCCGAGGCCGAGGTCGGTGATCACGTCGCCCCGGATCGGCAGGAACGCGACCTCGGGGTTGATCTCGCCGGCCCGTTGCGCGGCGACCTCGGCCTTGGACCGGCCGCCGTCCTCCAGGCGGAACAGGACCGACCGCGACAGGTTGGACGGCTCGACGGCGTCGAGGTCGATGACGATCACGGTCCCGACGCCCAGCAGCGCCAGGTTCTTGAGGACCTCGTTGCCCAGGGCCCCCGCGCCGACGACCAGGACCCGGGCCTCGGCCAGCCGCTCCTGCCGCCACCAGGGGATGAGCCGGAGCCGGCCGTATCGGTCGGAGTCGTCGATGATCAGGGGCGGCCCGTCGTCAACTGGCCCGGCGGCGACGTCGGGCCCGGGGTCGGGGCCCGGGTCGTCGTCGAGGAAGGTCAGGGGCGGCTCGTCCATCGGCTTCCTCTTGAGGTCCCGCGCCCCGGAGTTGATCGGCAATCTCGGCTCTCGGATCCCCGATCCGCGGGCCGGCCGCGAACATCCAGGAGGATGCGCGTCAATCGAGGAAGATGACCTCTTCCGGCGGGTCGGGGCGGGGCGGCGGGGCCGTGGGCCGGCCCAGGTCGATTTCCAGGTCGAGGACGCAGATCGACTCGCCCTCGGCGGGGAACCGGGTCGGCCCGGTCGACGCCCCGGCCGGGCTGGATTCCACCCGGCCGAGCGCCGCCCGCGAGTCGCGGAGCGGCCGGGGGTCGACCGGGAACCGGAACGTCGACTGGTTGGCGGCCCACTGGGCGGCCTCTCGGTTGTAGGGGCTCCGGATGTCGTAGTTCTGGAACCGGGCCATGTCCCAGAGCATCACGCAGAGCTCGTCCAGCGCCAGGCTGGGGACCCAGTGGGTCCCGTAGGCGCCCAGGCAGACCATCCCGATCTCGGAGATGTTGGGGTGGTAGATCGGCGTGATCCAGCGGATCTCGGGCATGGTCCGGGGATAGGACGCGCCCAGCTTGATGTCGACCTCGTGGTGGTCGCGGATGACGACCTTGCCCCGGTCTCGGGCCAGGCTCCTGCCCCCGAAGGAGACGATGAACTGCTGCGAGTTCCGGCCGGGAGAGCGGAAGTCGAAGACCGAGCTCTCGGCCTTGAGCCGCTCCAGGGCGGCCAGGTCGGACCGGAGCCGGCGGAGCCGGGGCGATTCGTAGGCGGACATCGGTCGCGATCCCCCAACGCGGGCACGTCCCCGGCCCGGGGCCGGGGAGAACACGGTCAACCGGCCGGCGGGCGGCTCAGGCGCGGCCGGCGACGACCTCGGGGTAGACGATCAGGTGGTCGCCGTTCTGGACCCCCGCCTCGACCAGGGTCATGCTCTCGACGAGCCGCCGGCCGCCTTCTTTATGGTCGAGCGAGTAGCTCATCGGCTGCCCGTCGGGGCTGGTCGTCGGCAGGCTCATCTTGGTGATGATGTTCGGCAGGATCCGGCTTACCGGGACGCTGAACGCGATCACCGCTTTGACGGACTTGGCCCCGGTCTGGTCCAGGAACGTGACCTGGATCCCCGAGGCGTCCGCGTTTCCGCCGTATGACATGATCTGGGTACCTCCTCTCCCCAATTCGCCGGCCGGCCGCGATTATTAGGGGCGGGCGGGGCCGGAATGCCCGGGCCCTGTCCCGGCTCCCTACCAGGATACCCGCGCCGGGGGATCGCCGGAATGGCCCAGGCGGCGAAACCGAAGGATCTCGGCGACGGCCGATCAGGCCGGCCGGGCCGTCTTCCCCTTGCAGCCGAAGATCGAGCAGCCGCCGATGAACTCCCAGCAATCGCGGTGGTGCGGGGTCCGGCACGATGCGCAAATCACCCGGGGCAGGTCGGCGATCGGGTCGCCGCAGACCTTGCACGTCGTCGGCCCGGCATCCTCCTCGGAGGCCGGCCCCGAATTGACGATCTCCACCCCCTCGCCCAGCCGCGAGGCCACGCCCGATTGCAGGCCGTCGTGGATGAGCATCGCCTCGCGGACCACGGCGGCCAGGGCGTCGGGGGAGAGTCCCAGGTTCCGGTCGACCTGGACCAGCAACCGCTCGGGGTTGATCGACACCAGCATCCCGCCGTTCGGGCCCAGCCGGAGGAGGTTTCCCATCGCCCCGCGCACGGTCGGGGTGAGGAAGTCGCGGGCCATCTCCGGGTCATTCGCCTGGACGATGAAGGCCCGGTCGAAGTCGAGTTCACCGACCCGGACGGGCCGGGTCCCCTTGGGGGGCTGGGCCGGGGCGGGTCGGCCGTAGGGGGCGAGTTCGAGCCGGAACGGGAGCCCCCGGGCGAACCGGGCGACCACCCGGGTCCGGGGATGGGTCGGCTGGCCGGGGACCTGGGGCGCCAGGCCGACCCGGACCGTGGAGCCGCCGTGGTTGAAGCTGACCGTCGGCGGGTCGGACAGGCCCCGGTTCTCGTATCGCCCCTGATACCGCGCGGCGAGCTGGCGATACGCCCGGAACCGGCTCCCGGAGAGCCACGACAGCCCCTGGACGGCCGTCCGGATCACCAGGTACAGCACCAGGACGATGACCCCGACCGCGATCACGCTCATCGATCGGAGACCTCGGGCCGACGGGACCGATCACCCCGACCGAGTGTAAGCCCCGCCGCCACTCCGTGCAATCGACCGGAGATCACGATCCGGCGTGACACTTGACAGTCCCATGTCCCACGCCCATCTCTCCCCGATCCTCCCATCACGAGGCGGACGGTGCCGGTTGAACGCCCTGATCAAACGGAAGGGGCCCGATGATGTGTGACGTCGAATCGAATGAGAACGGCTCGGCCAGGACTTCCGACATCCAGATGGAAAGCGCCGTCTATGCGAGAGGCGTCACGCTGATCACGACCAGGTCGCGGACACTCCGAAGCCGTTCGAAGATCGGCCTGAAACGGTCAGTTCGGCGGGATTTCCCAGAGTTCCAGGGTCATCGGTAGGTCGAAGGGTTCCGGTTCGCCGGGACGAAAGCGGTTGCTCCCCGTGCGGTAGCAGACGGCTAGTGTGTTTCCATCAGGGGAGAATTTACAGCCGTAATTCCCCCAGGTCAACGCCGGGGAAGGGATCGTGCAACGCACCTTGGCGGTGGCCGGGTCGATTATCACGACATCCAGACAATCCTCGGAAGGGCGGTCGAGGAGGTTCGCCCCATGCCGCCGCGCCATGATGGCGAGCCACCGGCCATCCGGGGAGAATCCGACGCCAATCATCCCCTTCACGTCGGATTTCCCGCCTTCGCGGAGCGAGGGCAAGTCGCGGAACGTCACGGTCTGGGAGACCCCGTCGCTTAATAGGCCGCTCACAACGGCGCAGCGTCGGCCGTCCGGTGAGATGACCAGTTCGCCCGGCCCCATGTCCAGCCGCCTCGGTGGCATCCCGGCCAGGTCATAGGCGTGATTCCCCCCCAGTTGTCCGCTCCTCGGGGAGATCCGGTACCGCCTGCCCGGGAAAAGCAACCGGCCATCCGGGCTGAACAGCGGCTCGGGCGGGAATGGGACCGTCTCTTGAGGCTCGAACCCCCACCTGCGGCCATCGGCGAGGTTCCAGAGCGAGATCATCCTATGGTCGAACGAGGCCAAGTAACGGCCTTCCGGGGAGATGACTATCGGCTCAATGCCAGGGGGCCGGTCCCTGAGGACCGACCGGAGCCGGCCGGTGTCCACCTCCCAGACCTTCGCAACGGGCGTCTTCCAATCGCGGTCGCCGGTGGCCAGGATCTTCCCATCCCGGGAGAAGGCCATCGGCAGACCACCATCCACCCGGACCACTCGTTCCCAACGGGTCACGTCCCAGATGACCACGCGAGGCAATCCGGGGTTCACATTCAATGCAACATCGAAGGTTCTGCCATCAATCCCGATCTCCGAGGTCTCCACCTTCATCGGCAGACGCTCGGAGTTGTCCAGGAAGGCCAGCCGGTTTCCGTCAGCGGAAAGCACAAAGTGGCCATCCCCCATCCCTTCGTGGACGTGGGAGAACGTCGCCTTGGGCCGGCCGGTCGCCACGTCCCAAACTGTGAGGTTGCTGACGCCGACGGGCTTGAAATCGTCCGTGCCGATCTCGGCATAGAGGGTCCGGCCGTCCGGGGAGAACACGGGACCATAGAACCCGACGCGGGGCCTGGCCAGAAGCGACCGGACCGTGCCGGTCGACGCATCTCGCAGTTGATGTCCTTCCCCGCCGGTTGACACGAGACTGCGGCCATCCGGCGAGAAGACCAAGACTCGTGCATCCTTCTCCTTCCAGGAGGCCCTGAGCCTGGGGGTTACTTCCGCTCGGGCCGGGCCGCTCCAGGTTGCGGAGACCAGGCCCAACGCCACAACCATCATTCGCCGGATTGTCAATCGGACGCGCGGCAATCGCATGGGGTAGCCTCCTGCCAGTTTTCGCCCTGGTACTCGTTCACCGCTCTCACGCAGATATGATACCGAGCGCGCATCGACTTCGCCGCCTACTGTCAGCGCGGCGGAGCCGCAATCATGGGGGCCGACTCTTACGAAACTCGCTCCATCTTATCGGGGTAGCGAACGAGCGTTCTGTAAGCCAGACCACAGGTACGCCGTCCCTTCGCGAGTACAATCGCCGGGGGTGAGGATCGCCCCGTGCGTGTTCCCGAGGGGTGTTCCCGGGGATGGCGATCGGAGGAACTATGGAGATTTGCGATGGTGCACCGTCCGGACGCGTGTCGGCTGAGCCGGGCCTTCACCCTGATCGAGTTGCTCGTGGTCATCGCGATCATTGGTGTGCTGATCGCCCTGCTCTTGCCCGCGGTGCAAGCGGCGCGCGAGGCGGCGCGGCGCATGCAATGTGCCAACAATCTCAAGCAGATCGGACTGGCTCTCCACAACTACGAGGGCGCCAACGGGGTCTTCCCCACATCCGGAGAAACGACTTACTGGGGATCGTCGCCTCCCGGAGATCAATACGTGGACGGCGTCGGCTTCATGCCGCGCATCCTGTCGCACCTGGAGCAGGCCGCGGTCTTTAACGCCATCAACTTCGGCCTCGACTACAACCACATCTCCGGCGCCAACTTCACCGCGTACAGCACCGTGATCAACTCCTTCCTCTGCCCGTCGGCGGTGAGCCTCAACTCGGCGGGGCGGGACTCGCCCGACCCCAGGGACCCGACATCCCAAGCCCTCAAGACCGGCTACGGGGTCCAGGACTACAACGCGACGTTCTATACCGACATCGACCCGCAGGGCCGGACCGGCCAGCTCGGCTCGAACCCGATCACCCCCTACCGGAACAAGCTCTCCCACGCCGCCGGCTTGCTCGAGCACGCGACCCGGATGGCCGACGTCACCGACGGGCTGAGCAGCACCATCCTCGTCGCCGAGGACGCCGGCCGCGACGCCCGCTACAACACGCCGGCGACGGAGGCGTTCGTCTCGCCGGTCCGGAACGACCCCAATCGGCCGGTCCCGCCCGGCCAGCGGCGCGCCTGGCGGTGGGGCTCGCCCGACGGGGCCTACGGGGTCTCGGGCCAGGTCAACAACAAGTTCCGCCCCATGCACGACGTCGCGCCCTACCTGCTCCCCTCGCCGACCGCTGGGACCCAGGCCGGCGCGAACGAGGAGATCTTCTCCTACCACCCGGGCGGGGCCAACGTGCTCCTCGGCGACGGTCACGTGGCCTTCCTGAAAGAATCGACCAACGTCGTCGTCTTGCGCGGCCTCGTCACCCGCGCCGGCGGCGAGGTTATCTCGAGCCAGGATTATTGAGCGTGAGGGAGCCGACGACTCCGCGACCATAATCGAGACGCGCGAGGCAAGATGACGACAAGCATCCTACTCATGGCCGGCCTGCTCTTGGCTTTCGCCAACGGGGCGAATGACAATTTCAAAGGCGTCGCGACGCTCTTCGGGAGCGGTACGGCGGACTACCGCCGCGCGCTGGCCTGGGCGACGGCGACGACCCTCTGCGGGTCCCTCTTGGCGGTCGTGCTCGCCCAGGAACTGCTCGCGCGGTTCGGGGGCAAGGGGCTCGTCCCGGACGAACTGGTGGGCGACCCGGCCTTCCTCGCCGCGGTCGCGCTGGCCGCCGGGCTCACCGTACTCCTGGCGACTCGGGTCGGAATGCCGATCTCGACGACGCATGCGCTCGTGGGCGCGCTGGTCGGCGCCGGCTTGGGCTCGGCCTCCGCGGTCCGCTGGGCGAGCCTCGGTAGGATGTTCCTCGCACCGCTCCTATTCAGTCCCCTCATTGCCCTGGTGGGGACCGCGCTGCTCTCTCCGGCGCTCCGTTGGCTCCGTGTAAGGACGGGCGTGACCGAGGACACCTGCCTCTGCGTCGGGGTCGAGACTACCGTGGTCGATCTCTCGACCGCGCTCGAGGCCGCGGTCGTGGGCCCATCGCTCACGGGCTCGGTCGCCCCCGTGGCGGAGTGCCGCGAGCGCTTCGTCGGTCGCGTACAGGGGGTCCAGGCCGCTCCGCTGCTGGACGCGCTCCACTACCTCTCCGCCGGGCTCGTGAGCTTCGCCCGCGGACTGAACGATACGCCTAAGATCGCCGCGCTCCTGCTCGCCGTCCCCCGGTCCGGCTCCTTTGGGAGCATCGCGCTCTGCGGTGTCGCGATCGCCCTGGGCGGGCTGGTGGGCGCACGGCGGGTGGCCGAGACCATGAGCCATCGCATCACCACGATGAACGCCGGCCAGGGTTTTGCGGCGAATCTGGTGACCGGGGTGCTGGTCGTCGCGGCCAGCCGCTGGGGGCTGCCGGTTTCGACGACGCACGTCTCCTGCGGCTCGCTCTTCGGCCTGGGCCTCGTCGGGGGGCGGACACGGTGGGGCCTGATCGGCAAGGTCCTACTCGCCTGGCTCACCACGCTCCCGATGGCCGCCGCCCTGGCCCGGGTCAGCTTCGCCCTGCTTAATCATCTGCTACTCTCCTCATGGTAACCGTTCACGGCCTTCCGTTACCGTTTCGGGGATGGTAGTGTTTTTTACCATGACGATGCCGCCACCACCCTCCGAGGAATGCTTGGCTTCGCTTCCCACGGCGGCCCTGATCTACGTCCG
>JAABUK010000822.1_pt1 | contig 62608 bp, 46 predicted proteins | sample 5559141 | NCBI WGS metagenome assembly JAABUK01 (sample SAMN10711869, study PRJNA513367) | rock metagenome | isolation source: Antarctica rocks | place: Antarctica: Victoria Land, Pudding Butte nord | collected 2016-01-03
AGTGCTAGGACCTTATATAAGATTCTCAAGCATCTTTCAGCTAGTACGTCGTACTGGCGAAGATAGCTGGTGCTTTTTCTGGATCGACCAAAGATCGATTATTTGGCTGCAGCAAAAGTTTGGCCAAGCCACTATTCCCAACAAGGCGTGCAGCCCATTCAGGCAAGTTTGTGCTGTAGGTTCTCCCTGGCGGCTTACTCAACACAGGCCTATTTCCTTCTTCCTTGCTGGTTTGCGTAGATAGCTTCTTCCTTCATACACTCATTCATCAGTTTGCTGGCCAGAATGCACGATGCATACGCCTTTCCCCTATTGGATACTATTTTACAGGCTTCAATGACGCTGCTCATTGTGCTTATTTGATCAGCATGGAAAACCCTGGTGATGACGTTGAAGCACTTAAAATGAGACTTTTCCCAATTTTAACTCGCCGGTGAAACAGATCAAAACTCTACCAACGTCACTTGTGTAACATATAAATCTATGGCTCGGCCGTGTATATCTACTAAGTATAGTATCCTACGGACATCCTTGCGTTCCTCAGAAGCAGAGTTCATGTAGAAAAACACTTCTCACTTCCTTCTATCGTCCCTTATTATCATGACGAAGAAATCAAGGAGAGAAGAAGCTCTCTTCGAGACTACCAAGCGTCTCTTGTCACACATCGTCAACGAGGGTCTGTGTTTTACATCCGTTGAGCCCATCCTACTTAACAATCCACGCTGGCTATGTCTAAGCAGTCAGAAACCTTCAAAAAAGGCCAATCTCATCAGCAGGATAAGGGTGAAACTTGCTCCAAACACTTGCGCAAAGTTGGATCATGTCGCGTCAATCCGCCCAGACCAGTTGGCTCCACCGGTGATACTTGAACCAGGCCAACAAGCATCTCTCAAATCTTGGGCAGAACTAGATCCTGGGGTTATATTTGAGAACATCTTCGAATGGTTTGGAGAGGACAACGAGCAAAGCACGAGAGACCTGATTAAGCGAGAACTACAAAACTCGGCGGCAAATCAAGGTAGATACTACTAATCACCAATGTCATTAATTCCCGGACATCCAAATGATTGACCTGTGTCAGAGCTATGGCTTGAATTTGGCGAAAGCCAGCCCGAGTTAGATATATTGTCACCCGCGATAGCTTGGGAGAAGTCTTTGATATGGGGTCACCCAACTCACCCGGTAAGGGGCAGACGCCGAACTGCTGCAATGTCTGCTTACTAAATACATGATAGCTTCATAGAACTTGCTATGCTCAGCCGCCGTTGAAACAAATCGACCTCTCGGAGGCGCTGTCACCGAACATAATATTTCTTTCCGTTTCCCGTTCTCAGATCCGTGTTTCAGGGCCATTTGAATCGACACTGAATGCTCTTCTGTTCCAATTGGGAATTCCAGAGCCAGCTTCTGATAGAATTACTATACCCACTCTGGCTCAGCAGCAACCCGCGATTGTATCACGTTTCCCGGACGTATACTCTGTTGGATCGGATCGCGGATTCGCTCAAGCATCAATGCGCACTGTATCACTCCGACCAGAGCTGCAGTTCAAATATCACTTGAAGCTTGCCCTGGCTTGCCAGATAACCTCGGCGCTGAGGACAATCACTCCGTGGACTGCTTTAGGGGCACCTGCTGTTTCTGATCTGCTTGCGGAATTGCTACCTGCGGATCTGTGGGTGTTCCGCGAAGTCGCATCAGTCACTGGAGCGCAAACGGATTTCGATGACGCTAAGCATCTAAGCTGTATCCTGCGAGAGGATCTGGAGTTCAGAGCCCGCTCGCAAGGAGAAAGCTTAATAATTGCCTCGGCGCTTTCTCAACCCAGAGTCTACAGCAACAAAACACACGCAGAATCGATATTTGATCTCAGGAACAGAGAACAAAAGATTGCTTGGTTTAGGAGGTATGTCTCTTTTACTCTTTATTTGAATATTGCATCCCCTGAATACTGGATCTAACGAATTTGAGTAATCAGCTATACCGCTTGTCTGCTAAAACTTACTCTTCAACCTCTTCTCGCGCATGGGATCGGCCTCGAGGCTCATGGTCAGAACGTAGTGGCTCGAGTCTGCATCGAAACAAAAGAGATCAAAGGTTTTGCTATCCGCGACTTTGGCGGAATAAGACTTTATATGCCGAAGCTGCATGATCAGGGCTTTCGGTTGGATTCCATCCCCCCGGGCAGCGCTATCACCTCGTATAGCATCCATGACGTTTGGCATAAAGTTCACCACTCTCTTTTTCAAAATCACATAGGACAGTTGCTGATTGCGTTGGGCCTGGAGAATGGTGGTTGGAAAATTGTCAGAGACGAATTAAAGAAAGTGTTGCGACCAGAAGAGGCCAGTGATGCAGCAGAGCTGTACGCTTACTTTCTCCAAGACCAGATGCCTTTCAAGTGCTTTCTGCGAATGAAGATGGAAGGGAAATATCGAGATGTGAGTGTTGTTACCGGAACGACTGATATTGCTGATCAATGCTAACCTTCCTCCCCCCCAGTACGTTGAAAGACGCGTGCCGAATGTACTTCTCAGCTAGTCACTAGTGATGATGAATAGTGGGGCATCAGATAACGTTCGCGGACCAGCCACATTTGTGGTCGAGCAACTTTCTTCCTCATGAATAAAATAGCGCTTATATAATACTGAATAAGTTCGCGCCGAGACTAGACTTCTATCCCCTTTACCCCCTTCCCCGTCCGTTGGAGCGAAGGAAAGGCGAGACGGGTAACCGAGATTGCCTCACTTGGTGATCCATCACCATTCTATCTCAGCCCTTCTAACACCAGCTGAATGGCGTTGTACAACAGCGGCATGCAGGGTGCATGAATGAGCTCTCAAGGAGAAGGGGGGGGGGGGGCTAAGATACCGGTGAAGAGAACTACACACATGAACAGTACTAAAAATGCTACATTACGGGCCTGAGCCTCTTCTATATGCATGGGTAGATGGAGGAGGGCGTGCGGTTGGGGATTTGAATTTGTTGGATGCCAGTCAGGACGGGATTGAGGTCTGGGGTTGTAGGGAGGGTTTGCGAGCAGAGTAGAGTGTAGGCAAGAGTTGTGCTGTTGATTTCGTATGGTTTGTTTGTGTCTGAAGAGAAGGGGGTTTATGGGAGTGTAGGTTTCAGTGGGCACACTCCCGTCCGTTGATCTCCTTCAGCGGCAGGCTGAGATGACTCTGTCTGTCAAGATGTTATAAAGTCTTTTGTCTTCCTTGTAGAATTTTCTTTTGATTGTGAAAATTCTTGACATATTTTTTAAATAAGGTCTCTTATATTATCTTAATAATAATCTGGAATGAATTTTCATAAATGATTATTTTAAATTAAGTAGTATGAGCTTTAATATTTAAATCATTTATATTGAATTTGATTAGTGCTTGCTGTCTGTCGTAATAGAGTGAGTCATACGTCCTTATCTACGGGCTATTGCATTGAGGAAACCGTAGCTGCCCATCCTCGATCGATAATTTGTTGCATGTTCCTACGGCATCTGCATAGATAAGCGTCCCCTATGCAAACCAAGAAGCTCCTTTCGCATGCCGCAGCCTCGCGCAAAGGTATACGATGACGCATCCATTCTCAGTGGGACTGAGCTATAGGCTGCCACCGAGAGTCCTTCCACTGCTCCATGCATCAACAGCATTTGGTCTTACAGTTCAAAGGCGGTATTGGTTCAACCCCGCTCCTCTATAGAAGAATCTGCATTACTTCTTGCCTTGTCACCTTTGTGCATCAGGTCTTGGAATCCCAGCCAATCAGAATCGCCTGGAAACTGCTACCTAGCAGCCATGTAGGGAAGAGAGCGAAGCCGTAGGAGCGTGAAGTGAAAAGGGACAGCTGGCCAGGGTTCGTTAGGTGAGCTCATTTTCCTTACTGTCAAATGAGCCATCTGTTGTCCCCATGCGAGAAGACGGTGAGCCTGGCATGTATAATATGCTGTTTTTGGACGCTTGTCTTATGGATGTGGAGACGAGATTTGAAGATCTCAATTCAGAGACAAAAGCGGATGGATGGGTTGGGGATTTCAGTGATCCGAAGGTGGCCTACGGAGCAGATCAGGTAGCAGGCTCTGAGCCGTGCGTCGTTGATTGAAGACGATGGATCGTTTGCAATGGATTCATTGCCTATGATGATGGTTGGGAACTTTTTTCACCTAGGCATGATGGAGAGAAGGCCAGCTTGGGTAGGATGTGTTAAACAGGCGTAGTTCCCTGCTGCATCACCCTCCATTTCATACACATAAGGATCGGACGCGCCCTTCGCTGAGCTTCCTGTAACGCAACCTGGGCATCTCATACAGGAGAACGAACGATTTCGGCTCACGCCGGTACCAATCAAGATGTTTGACATGAGCATCGACAGCAATGCGGTATCATTAAGACATCCAATACACACTTGGGTCGCCGGAGCGGATTCCGCATTGGGGACGGCATGGAGTCTGGGACAGGTTATCTTAGACTTGATACAGCTCTAAGTCCGATTCTTCGAAGTGGTGTAATTGATGGGGAAGGAAACCATCTGGTATTTTGGAATGAGAGCGACGGAGCGAGGACAAGTAGCATCAGCTCAAAGATCTGGTTATCGGGAATGGTTGAGCTTTTGGCCTGTGAAGTTCTGCTCAAATATGTTTTGAATCTAACGAGGGATTTACCGACAAACTTTCTAGAGACCTTTGCAACTCACCGTATCTTGCCGGCGAAACTCTACTCGTAGGGATACACTGCCACCCACCAAACGATCCGCACAAGCTTTCAGACGTTGACGTTGCACAACATGGCCTGCAGGCCCCTCGGCCTTGCCTCGAGATCGACGACAAGATGTTGAACCTCATGTCGACCTCTTCCCTGCCATGACTACTTTCATCGAGCCGTTACCGGGACTCTTGGATGATCCCTTGCTTCATCTGCCGGATCTTCCCCCACGCACAGACGTCCGAATACCTCCTCTTCGCGACCCTTTTCCTTCCAGAGCCTTAAGCATACTCACACCTCTAGAACCGAACGCTCCCGACGAAAAGCAAATACAAGGTGGAGTCAAGCTTGGGAGTAGCAAGAATGCCTCGAAACCACAACGAACAACCCCGAAAACTACACCCGCAGATGTCATTTCTGCCAGAGACACGAAGAAGCCTAACCTGGCAATCAGTGCGCTTGTTGAATCTGGTTCTACAAATCAGCCACCAAGATTGCTTCCACCGTCGTTCGTGAATCTCGCCGCGGTTGAGAACAACTGCTCTTTCCAATCATGGCTTCCTGAATTTCCCGCTTCAAAACGCGCCAAGCTTGACCAAGAGTACCATGGCGACTATGTACAGCTCCCGAAGCCTCGACAGAAGGAAGCAACTAAACGTGTGCCTTTGTTGCCTACTATCGTGAATGGAATACATGAGCCTCCACCGAGTGCTGCTCTACTCCCGCCAATGGAGCTTGAAGAAGTCAAAGCAATGCTGGCTAGCATATCCGAGCCACTCCCACTTCCTCCCAAAAAGATGCTAAACCAAGCGGAGCCTGATCAAGGGGGCCTCATCAATCAGGACACGATCAGGCCTTCGAACTTGGTTGGAGAAGTCGTCAGGGCAAAAAAGTTATCGCCCTCGGCTAATGACAAGCCCCCGAGGACATGGAAAAAGTGGAGTAATGAAGAAACACAGCAATTACTGAAAGGCGTCACGAAACATGGCGTGGGTAAATGGAAGGAGATCTGTGCAGACCCAGAGCTGAGGTTTCGTGGTCGACGGCCCATGGATTTGAAAGACCGCTTCAGAATCTGCTTTCCTGCCCCCAATAGAGAGAAGAGAAAGGGTGTCCCGACTGTCAATCCTGACATCAGCTCCATTTCTGCTCTAAGACACACGCAAAATGAGAGTATGACCGACGAGACATCCAACTCAACAAATGGCACCTCCCCACTATCCCCATATCCCCCACCAGACAACCATACTCCTACCAATCTCTACCAAGACATCACCACCTCGACGAAGCTCAAAGACACCCCAACCGACTTCGCCATGGCAGCCAAATTCCGCGGCAACCAGCGTGTCCGCAAGCTCTGGACCGAAGACGAGCACCAGAACCTAGTGAAAGGTTTCGCCAAACACGGCTACCAATGGACAGCCATCCGCAACGATAGCGAGCTGAATCTCTCGCATAGAAAAGCTACAGATATCCGCGACAAATTCCGTAGCTTGTTTCCTCAGCAGTATATGGATGCTGAGAGTGGGCCGCCTGTCGGCCGGAAGAAATCTATCAGCCTCGATTCAAAGGGCTCTTCAACTCCACCAATTCCTCGCGACATTCGCCCTATAAATTCCGTGAGTGATAAGCGCAAGACAGCCCCGTCTTCTGCAGGGCTTATCCCTACAAAACTACCACCACCACCACCAGCCCGAAGCGAAGAGCGTACAAGAGACGTATCCGCCGCTGAGACATTGGAAATCCCGCCAGAGAGTTCTTCTTCGGCGCCAAATCTGACCCTCCCGCCTCTAGCCCTAGGCGACAACGATTGGGACTGGGGAGACAATAAATTAGCGCCTTTGTTGGATTGGGAGGAGTTTGGGCTTTGAAATATGGTGTCATCCAAACAGGGTACTGAGGCCGTCAGAGATGATGGGATGGGTTCACAGCGCGGCGTTCTAGACGTCATGGATGATGCTGGCGAGACAGGGACACATTCATAGCATACTTACGGTGTGAGGGGATTTCATATACAAACTTTCAAGGTGGGACTCTGAAGCTATTTCCATTCCTTTCCCGTCCCTGTAAAACAGACCTGCCACCCTCCCCCAAGCGCAACGCAAGACCTGACTAAAGAACGCCCCTTCGCTGAATCGAGAGCAAGTAGCAACCGGTGTTTCTTTGCACTGCGAGCACTTCATCCTCCAGCAATTGTTCTTGGCAATTCCTTACTCCTCGCCTGCTTCGATCTTGAGCTTCACCCCCTCCGCCGTAATCACCATGCATTCCGGTCCCAGTTCGGATCTGTGTGTGCAATTTGTCAGCCGTGCCAGCTCTCCAAGCCGAACCATTCCAAATCGTCATGTCCCCAGATGCAACCCCAGCTTTCTCATCTCTTCCAACCCCCCCTACCTCTTCTCTCTCTCTCACCCCACCCCAAAAAGTAACAGTCTGGAAGGAAACAAACTCACCCTGCACAAAACTCCCCAACACCTTACTCCCCGTCTGCAACAGCGGATGCCCGACGACGATCTGCAAGAACCGCTGCAGTCCCTCCCGCCGATGCTCAATCACATCGTCGCTGAAGCGGTTGGTAAACACCTTCCCCGGCAGCGGCGGGATGGTGACGCGCGCACTCTCCCGCTCGAGGATGTCGCGGAAGTACTCAAAGTCGGAGTAGCGGCGGCGCACGATGGAGGTGCGGAGCTTGAAGGCGGGGATGTTGGTGCGGGTGTGGATCTCGTAGGAGGTGTACATGGTGCGCGGGGAGGAGCCGTGGGTTTGGGGGTTTTTGACCTGGGCAATTGGGGGTTAGTGGGAGGGTGTTGAGGAGGGGGGGAGGTGGAGAGGAGAGGAGAGGAGAGGGTGGGAGAGGATGTACTTCGATCTCGAGGAAGTTTTCGGGCGGGCCGTAGATCTCCTCGAAGGATTGTTGGCGCGCGTCGGGCATGGCTTGCATTGTGGCGGTTTTGGGGTTGCGGTTGCGGTTGCGATTGCGATTGTGGTGGTGGTTGGATTGATTCTTGATTAGACTTCGATCAGATACTGAATGAGTATAGAACTTGTTCCTGGCAAGATTTGTCTGCTTCGGCAGGTTCGAAGGGTAGAGAGCTAAGAGGTCGTCCCTTGCTGCGAGGAATTTCGATGGCCAGAAAGATGCGGGCAGCGGGGTGACGAACGCGAAAAGAAACAGGGCTGAATTTGGCCAAGGCTTGAACCCCTCGATTGGACAGGGGGATGGGTACAGTGTGTTGTGTGACCACCACTATTGTAATCATATCAAAATTACTACCAGTAATTACTGTTGGCTCTCGGTTCGAGAGGCACGGCTAGCCATTGGTCATGGCAGTCACCTCTGGTAGAAGATGGTTAACATGGAGGGCATCTCTTCGAGGGTCCATCTCAACGCTTAGAATGCTTTGGAATATTATTGATTGGAAAATCCGACCGAGCATCGTCTTATTCTTCGTAGCAGTCTTGATTCGTCATGCTCGGTGAAGGCGATGGCAAAGCTCGAAGACCAAAGGAAACAGCTGGATCCATCTTGCCGTACTGGCTTCTATTATCTATCCTTCTATGCTAATGGGTAAAGATGTACATCAACAGCCAGGTACAGATATCGAATCAAAGCGGACGCCAATTCTTGTACTCTGCGCGAGCCTCAAAAGTGTAACTTGGTCGATGGATTGAAGTCCTCCGTGCTTCTGCCAGTTGACGCATCGTGAAGAGGACGAATTCAAAAGCCGACTCAGCTAACGTGAAGGCACAGAGCCAACGGGAGCGTGTGCAAGTCAAACTCTTCAACTTGGACGGCCAATCTCGGAATGGTTGAGCGGGCGCTGACCGGAATGTAGCTCAAAATGGCACATCCATATCTTCCGCGGATTCTTCGCTCTTCGTGCTCTTCTGCGCATCCGGTCTAATGACATTGCCGATAAAGTTGACAAGCACATCCAGAAACTGCTTGCTACTCGGCAAGAAATGCCCACCGGGATGGAAGACCAATTGAGCTTTCGGCTCACCACCAAAAGCGTCGACAAGAGCGCGACAGCGACTTTCTTCGACAACACTGTCGAGACTACCAATAAAGTGACAGGAGGGAGTGGAGATGTGAGGGATGTAGAAGGCACGATATCTTTCACCTGGAGCAACGAAGCCACTGTACATGATACAGAACTTTAATGGTGGATGTTGTACGTCGCGAAATGCGGAAGGAAATGGAATTGATAGCGAGGATTGAGATTGAGGTCGAGAATTTTGGAAAGCGTCTTTCCGTCTTTGTCCTTCTAACATAGACGAGACTATGGCAGCAAGAGCAGCGCCTTGAGAGAAACCTGCCACACCATCGAAAGGCCCTTCTGTGGTGAGTGTTTTGGCGACCTCCAATAGACCATCTTCGATGCCAAGGTATTCTGGAGGGTCTGCAGTGTTTGACCGCCGCCACCATCCATATGCTTCGAGATCGTCATGTTCCGAAGTGGTAGATGGGTCGAAGCCAGGCACATCTGACGGTTTCAGGCGCAGAGGTCCAGTAGGATATGATAACGTGGAACCTGGGAATGCCTTTTGCAGATGCTTTTCGAGAGCCCGAGTCTTGGCGCGAAAAAGTTGTCCAGATTGTGTGTAGCCATGTAGCATGAGAATTTTCAGTGCCGTGGAGCCGTCTGGAGGAGGCATGATATGACAATTCGTCGAGGTGGAAAATTTGCAGTCTTTTCACTCTTGGAGAGCAGGTGATGGGGAGGGGCCAGATAAAATACAAAACTTCGATTAGTCACATAGTTCCAGCGGTGAGCGCATTTGTTGATCACAGCTGCTCATGGCATCCCAGATAGGCGACCTAATCGTACTTGAACTTTCCGGCATCAGCTACCTATGATGCAGTGCTGGGAAAAGCTAGGATTCACGGAGTGCTCTGTTGCAGAGGCTCCTAGAATCGGTCGGTGATCTTGTTCAGCTCACCAAAGGGCTAGCACGTGATATTGCTTGGCATAATGGCTTGGCATAGAACGGCCTGTACATAAAGGCTGCGTTGCCACTCTCCCCCTCTCACGGTCTCCACCGGATCAATTTTGTATCCTTGGGATGATGCCTGAAAATCTGAAGCGAGCAAACTAGCGAATCATATCTGAGGCTAGAGATCAGCGAGACTGGGGGCAGTGGACCCTCAGACTTCGGAAACTAAATGCCTTCCTCTTTTTCTGTTGTGTTTGAACTGTCACTTTCTAAGGAATGCCAGAGAAGATGGCGTTCCCGCATGAGCTCAAGCAGGGCGCCCCAAACAGGACCCAGCAAGCGCTATATCAATTCTGCGGTTGTGGTGCAGGGCACTGCTTTTGCGATGATCTCGTGCTCCGTCCTTCTCGACAACAGCTGCACAGGCACCGGATGAGCCTCACGATCTCGGTCATGTGTTGCCTGCCAATCCTCAGAACTCCTTGACCACTCTTGAAGACACGTGTATGCTATTCGTCGCTTATGAGCGAAATTTGCCGAAGTGACTGAGCCTAATGAGTGGTGTTAGTATTTGGGTAAATGCGCTGCGAGGAGCCACTACCTTGAACACGATTACCTGAGATCCTCTTCCTTGAAAGCGAGGCAGAAGTCACGGAAAGGTATAAAGGAGATGAAGAATGCTCTCCTTCTGTCGGCCGCAGTCTAGCTCTGAGATTCCAGCGCTCAGTGCTGCATGTTGGGGATTCTGTGGATTTGATTCCAACAACCGCAGCAGCTTGTCCTGGTGACGGAGGGCCTTCGCAGTGTGTCCGATGTAAGGTCTAGAAAGCAACAGAGCCATGTTTAGTGTCGTCTTGGAGGGTTCGAGTAGGACAGATCGGGCATTGCACGCACAAGTCGAGAAGGTTCAAGGATCGAAGAGCCAAGGCGTTGTCTGGCCAGCGCGAGAGTGTCAACAAATATTCCAATTATGGATTAGCATGCTCGTGACGTGCGACTTCATTACTGCTGAATAGTTCAACCAAGTGCTTGGCAAAGCTGTTGCTCACACACAAGACGCCAGCTGATACGGCAGAATATGGAATCTCCCGAACTTCTCCAGCACAAACACGCAATTTACCTAGAATCAGATGAGATTAACACATGAAGCATATGTAGTGAAATATCAACGAATCTCCCTCAGAAACCCATTTCAGGATCAACCAAAATCTGGATCTTTGTGGGGTAAAGATGAACTTGACTGGCTCTAAGTTGAGAATCACTATGACTTTTCTCCCGGCTACCTTTTGGACCCATCTGCGGACACATCGAATGAGGTCGGAAGGTGCAGAAATACGAGTCCGACAAAGCCGTCCCAAATGACGATTCAACCACGATCATTGCGGAAGTCGAAGCTTTGGACGCTCTGGCCGACTAGTTCTGTTGAGCTCGGCACCCCCTGAGTGGCTAATGTCCCTCCGCGCAGCTCTCAGAGCAAAATCCGGATTCCCTGCATCATGCCATGGCCCACCGCACTTGAAGAGGGTGGTACGCGATTTTCTCTGGGGGATGCTACGTCCGTTTCGGACAAGAGAAAGTAGAACTGCAAGGCTTGCCCGTCGATGGATTGATCCGCTCACATTTAGGTGGTCCAGCATGCGAGTTGCGGCCGGTCATACTGATGAATAGATCCTGCTCCGGAACCCCAGCAGCAGTGGCGGAGAGTGGCTTTTCGGCGTACATGCCAGAGCTGTTTGGATTTTGCCCTTCCAAGAGATGCCAAAGATTTTCAAGAGCTTCAAATGGATGTATATGTGCATCATTCCACTTGTCGGCGTCATGATCTTCTTTGGTTGCTTCGCGCCCAGAGGTTGGGAGATCCGGGGCTCCACTGCGACGGTGCCCCTCGGTGTCAACCTTGCAAGTCGCATCTTGTTACCTGTGAGTTTGTTTCCAGATTGCGACACTCATGCTTACTGACTCTATCTCGCAGTCTGTGCTGAACCCGTCTTTAATGAGATTCAATTACTAGGATGCAGACATGGCCTGTGTAGTTCGATGGGACTTGTGCTTGGCCTTTTTTGTACACTGAAATTCGTCTTACGGATAGCGTGTAGACTTTGGGAATATTGACGAGGGGATGAATAGAGCGAATGGAACTTGCTTAATGATAGATGGATTTGGGATTGTTTTGTGAGTACAGGGAGGGGTAGTCTGTCGGCGATTGGAGCAGCCTTGTTTTGTTGATAGTTTTTCAACTGCGGTGTCTGCTAGCATAGAACTCCTATAGCCTGTCCCTTAATCCACCTTTTCTGGCGATACCGTTGACCTCCTTCTTTCGCAAGATGATTGCATAGAAGACGGCCTTGCCAATTGGTGGGACAAGTCTTCTGGACGCCCTGATCTAGTCGCCTTGCGACCTTGTTTAGCGATAAATTGCACCCCACTGTCCGTTCCACACTCCTCGCTACCACCGCACCGTCACGCCGATCCACGCCCTCAGCACTATGAACTGGACGGCAACAGCCGCTGGTATCCTTGTCTTGTTGGCATTCTTGTATAGCTGGATCAGTAAAGACATCCCATCCCGCGTGCACCAGGCTCCTCGATCCGAGTTTGGTCTCGTCCCAGTAGGAGGGTTTGGCTCCCAGCTCGACGCCGATGGTCTAGAGTAAGAACGCGGGCGATTAACTAAATGCGGCGGCGCTTTGCTAATGCTCATCGTCATCTGCAGCATCATCTTCGTCCATGGCCTCGGATCGGACCCTGATACGACCTGGCGAGCGCGAAAGAGTGGCACGCACACGGCAGGGGCGAGTCAGCCAACACCCACGCCTCATGGCATGCAAGAAGATGATGTCTGTTGGGTGACCGACTTCCTCCCACATGACTTTCCGACTGGGATCCGTCAGAGCAGTCGCGTCTACTACTACAACCACGATTTCTTCTGGCAGACGGATGCGATTGCCACGCGGCTGTGGAACCTCAGTCATAATATGCTGGTTCGCATCAGTTCGGAGATTCGGAAGACGAAGGAGGTGGGTCAGCCGGCCGCACAGCTGCATGCCATAGTTGGCTGATGAACGAGCCGTGATAGGAGCAACGTCGCGGATTGATCTTTGTGGGATACAGCTATGGTGGATTAACCATCAAACAGGTCGGTTAAGCATAGACATGTCTCATTCCAGCCTGATCTGGCCCGAGCAAGCGAGACTGTAGGTCCGAGAGGTACCATGGTGCTAACTTTGCTAGGCTCTAGTTCAAGCACATCAAAATCGGCGATTCGAGGGAATTGCCCGGAAAACCAAAGCGGTACTGTTTCTCGGCACTCCCCATACTGGGTCGAAGATGGCGTCGAAGATGCCTCGACCCTTGGTATCGAATCCGGCCATTCTCGAGGAACTGGCTTACGACTCATTTGTGCTGCTTGATTTACATCGAGCCTTTGAAGCTGTGTGGGGAGAGGACCAACAGGTAGTCAACTTTTTTGAGGAGCGCCGGACACGGATATGGAAAGTGTGGTTTTGGCAATGGGACGAGTTCGTAAGTATGTCGCTATGAGATTCGTGGTTTACTTTCTAACGTGAATCAAGTGCGTGTCGGAAGCATCGGCCACGTACGCAGGCTCACCGAAAAGGGTCCAAAACATCGGCCTGCGTGTGGATCACTACGGTCTAAACAAGTTTGGATCTCGCACGCCAGAGTATCGGATCATCCTTTCTCGGCTACTGGACTTGATCGCCCCAATCAAGCAAAATTGGTACTCGGTGCCTTTACAGACAATACCGAGCTACACCGAACGACGGGGACTCTCATCTCAGATCGAGCAAATGGTGCGCGTGTGCTATGACAATGGCAGTGTACCTCACGCGCTCGTTCTCTACGGACTGGGTGGGGCGGGGAAAACCCAGCTGGCGCTGGACTTCGTGGAAACGCACAAGACGGCGTACAACCCGATCTTCTGGTTGGACGCCAAGAGCGCGGAAACCGTCCGATCGAGTTTTGACCGGTGCTCCCGAGAACTTGGTCTTATCGTGGATCAAACGGTAACCTCGGGATCATCCCTGATCGATTCATCCACGGTTCAGGGTGTCTTGACGTGGCTTCACCGCCGGACTGACGCACGCGAGTAATGGCTGGTGGTTCTGGACAATGCAGACGATCCCACTTGGGACATGGAGAGCATCATTCCCCGGGGCAGACAAGGCACCGTCATCATCACCGGCCAGCACGCCCAGGCGCCACGGCTCTTCAACGGGCAATGTCAGCGGCTAGAGGTGGGCACGATGGAAGCGTCCGAAGCAAGTACCTTGCTTGTTCGTCATCTGGGATGGGACTACGAGTCGGTCCCAGACGACGTGCGAGAACTCGCGGACAATATCGTGGCTCGTCTTGAGTGCTTGGCTCTCGCGGTGGATCTGGCGGGTGCATATATTGGCGAGCGTGACGATCAGAAAGCGGCGCTACAGCGCTACCTCGTTGACTATGACCGACATCGAGACGACCTGCTCCGACGGGGTTCGTTTTACGGGCTGTCTTCATACGAGAAAACACTGTGGACGGTGTGGGATACGACATTGGAAGCGATTGAGAGACGGTTTCCCGAGGTACACGCGACGTTGTTGCTGGCATTCCTGTCGTGTTTCAACCGTGGATGCATTCAGGACGAGCTGTTTCGCCTGGCCAGTCACGGCCTCCCCGCGGCGGCAGAGATGATGTGTACTCCAGAATCTGAGTTTCCAACATGGATGAAGGCATGTCTCGTGCTTGACACCGACACATGGGATGACTTTCACTATCGAGCATCTCTGGATCCACTGATTCGGTATCGGCTCCTACAGCGGGTCGAGGGCAAGTGGCCTGGCGTGGCCATGCACGGTCTAGTGCAGTGGCGGGCGGGGAACTATCACACTGATCAACCAAGAGATCGATGGTATCTGGTCTTCATTGCGGCGATTTGCAGCCAAATGCTTCGGGAGAGCGATCGTCCACAGTTTCGACGGAACATAATAGCGCATATACCAGTCATTAGTGATTTTAGTCTCCGTTGTTCAAGGGTCATTAACGACGACGAGAATGATCAACGTGCTGAGGAAGTGAGGATCGCGTGTGGTTGGAGCGTCATCGCTCTGATTTATCACGATGAGGGGCGATGGCGTGAGGCGGAGGAGCTGGAGTTGCAGGTGATGGAGACGATGAAGAGGGTGCTGGGCGAGGAGCATCCCGACACGCTGATCAGCATGGGCAATCTCGCCGCAACATATCGGAATCAGGGACGGTGGAAGGAGGCGGAGGAGCTGGAGATGCAGGTGATGAAGATGAGGAAGAGGATACTGGGCGAGGAGCATCCTCACACGCTGATCAGTATAGGCAATCTTGCCTCAATATATCAAAATCAGGGACAGTGGAAGAAGGCAGAGAAGCTGCAGATGCAGGTGATGAAGATAAGGAAGAGGGTGCTGGGCGAGGAGCATCCTCACACGCTGATTATTATAAGCAATCTCGCCTCAACATATAAAAATCAGAAACGGTGGAAGGAGGCGGAGGAGCTAAAGATGCAGGTGATAAAGATAAGGAAGAGGGTGCTGGGCGAGGAGCATCCCACACGCTGATCAGTATAGGCAATCTCGCCTCGATATATCAAAATCAGGGACAGTGAAAGAAGGCGGAGGAGCTGATGATGCAATGTTAAGACATTTCTTTCACGTTGACATTTTATAAGTCGAAGTTGGTCTTGCCAACAGCAAGACATTTTAAGAACTTCCGCATCACCTTCCTCAGATAAGGGAAGAGCTTTCCATATGAATTTTGTGAGGCAGTGCCACAGTGGAAGGGATATCTTCCACTTCCCAGAGGGTCCAGCCAGCTAAGGGATCCGCCTGATCATTCAGAGGCCGAGGCTGAGAATTTTGGAAGAACATCCTGATGTGTTTAATGCAAGCTCTGAGATACTGACGTCGGCTTCGGACCATAGGAGCTAGTCAGCTGGAAGTAAGTCTTCCAAAGCCAGATTATTTTGTATGCTGACCAGTCCAGAGCTTTGGGGTCGACGAATAGATGGTCTGCTATTGGAGGACAATCCAACTCGGCATATGTTGAAGGCGGTATGAAAAAGGAGGACGGAGTGATGGGCCACACCGTAAGTTTCCAAATTCCGTTCCCACGTCTTACTATGACTGATGTGAAATGGGTCAGAACCCTTGTGGAGCCTCTACAGGATCAGCGGTCGGGCTCTCAGCTGGATTCAGTCCATTGGCCATAGGTACGGAGGTGGATGGCTCATTAGTGCAGCCTACAGCTAGGGCCGGTCTCTACGCGCTCAAATCATCCATCGGAAGCACTGAGCTTAAGGGAGTCTTTGCAGTGTCTGAGGATTTTGATTCTCTCGGCGCCATGGCTAAGTCAAGTCACGACCTTGCTCTGTTGGCGGAGATCATACTCACACCGGAGGCGCGTGCAAAATTGCCATCTGATGGATACCTGAGCTTCTTGAAAAAGAGTTTAGTAGGCCTGAACATAGGTTTTGCTGACCCTGCTCTCTGGACTTGGCCAGAAAATCTTCAGCCTCAACATGGAAACTCAGCTGAACAGCTAGTAAGTCTAAGTTATGCTGCAAAATGGAACGCATCGTTCCTCTAATTACAGGGCTCTTGCTAACTTGTGTGCAGAGATCGGGCTACATGCAAGCTATGGAGCGTGCCAAAGAGCACGGAGCTAGATTAGTGTTTCCAGTAGCTCTTCCTGAATTGTCGGTTCTTATCCTGGACGGAATGCCCGCCACACTCGTGGCTATCCGTGAGCACTGGCCAGAATACGCGTTAATTATTCGAGTTTAACTTTGAATAGGTCACGTTTTCAAAGAGACTGTAGATGGATATCTCCAGTCTTTGAGCTCTTCAGACGTTCGGACTGTGGAGGACATTGTGAAGTGCAACAAGGAACACGCGGAGAAAGAATTTACGCCTGGTCGGTGATATGGTCTCAGAATAGCTTTTCAATGCTAACGAAATATCGCAGAGCACCCCGAGCAAGGGAGACTGCTTCACACTCTGGAGAATCCCGTTAGCCGTGAGATGTACGAAGAAGCTATGATGTTGTGTCATAAGGTAGCCCGAGATCAAGGTATCGACAAGGCCATGGAAGAGCATCAGCTTGATCTGATTACTCTGCCTATGGATTCTCCATGCCCCAGGCTTGCAGCTGCTGCCGGTAAGTTCTTCCTTAGTTGGTGGCACTCGTAAGAATTTATGTCCGAAGTCTGACCGTCCTAGGATATCCGATAGGAACAGTTCCGCTGGGGACGGTTGACTACAATGGACGCCCTTTTGGCCTTGCGATCATAGCTAAGGCTGGACGTGAGGATGTGATACTCGCATTCATGAGTGCATTCGAGGCCATGTCAAAGGAACGCCCAGTGCCTCCCCAATTGGTCGTCTGACTAGCAAAGACGTCAAGCTTTACTGAAGCTCTGCAGAAGAATCTTCAGCGGTCATGGCTCTGACAGAGGATCAGGTAGATTCCAGAAAGTTCAAATGCGAGGTGATGCTCAGCCTTGCCGCCACCCGGCCATTTCCCCCACGTCTTGAAAACTTCTTAACCGCATTCGTCCGGGGCTTTCTGCACGTCGCTATTGAGTCCATGAGGAAGAACAAGTATAAATAAAAAGCATATGGCAGGGCCTCGACTTGGGCTCGAAAAAGAAGGCAGTCGTCAACAACATCCCGATATTGTGTGCTCGGCTTGTGAGAGAAATCGAGCAAGATTAAATGGCCGACCAAGCTCCCGTTCACTCCGGTGACAGAGCTGCTTCTTGGGGCGAGACCCCAGCACGGCATCACACCGCACAGCCTCGTAAGTCTGGTCACGTGGAAACCCCCCTCCTTCCTGCCCTGGTGCTCTGGTGGCGGGAGATGCAGCAGTGGTATGGACGAAAGCTGACCCATTCAACCTCACGACAGTGACGGTGCAAGCATACGCGAAAGCTGTTCGTAACTTCTCACGACTGCCATCAGGGACGGGGCAGAATCACGAGCGACTCGCCCGTTTCCTGTCGGGTTTGACGACGCATGCAGAAGCCCAGTTTGAGCCTCCGACAGCCATTGAGCGTTTTTTGACCGTGTATCGTTTCAATCTGACCCAAAAACCGTTGAACCTTGGCCTCAGTATATTACAAGAATTTGGCCATGATAGCCCAGTCCCAGCTCTGCCGCTGCTGTTTTGCCCTCGAATCTTCCAGCCTTAAGACATGCTCGGGCCCGAGCTTATATTCCACCTCCTTATCTGTCAGCACAGTATACCCCATCTTCTTGTACCACGGGCCATTCCATGGGACGTCAAGATACGTTCCAAGGGAAATGTACAGAGCATGCAGCGGCCGCGACAGGATCGGCAGAAGTGGCGAGCGTAGAGTGGTACCTATATGTCCTGGCTTCTGTGCTGACTTAAGGGATTCGCATGTCTCGTTTACATGTCATCTTGCCTATTAGCTTAGTCCTTCAATTGTGTTCTGTCCAGAACAGGCAGCGACTCTCAGAATTGTAGGTTAGTTGCCAATGATATTATTCTGCTTCCCACCGAAGTTCCCCGTCCGGTTTAGCCCCACCCTTCCGGGGAAGGCGGCCCCTTCGCCGCTCTGGCCCGTATAAAACGCCGCCCTCTCGCAGCTCCCATGATGATTGCAATGCAATCTGATCGACAAGCATCTGAAACATCCTTCCTCCTCCGGAACTGTAGGTCGCGTACCTTACTTGACTTTTCTGTCCACACTTCTGGCTTTCGGCAAGAGTCTCGGTACAACCACAGCGTCGATACCTATCCTCAAGCGCAGATCCATTATGGTTCAGAAACCAGATCCAAATACGTCAAGAGAGGCAGGATGCTTCGCCGTCACATATGAGAGGAAATACTACAGACAGGGCAATGTGTTTATCAAAAGGAGTCTGCGCCCATCGGAGTTTCAAACCGGTTATCGCGGTCTCCATATTCCGCGTCTGGGCAAGGAGAGGCTTATGAACGAAGCTGCTTGTCTACGATTCATCCGCCAGAATACAAATATCCCGGTTCCTGCGGTTTTCTGCGATTTTGAAGATGCCAATGCTTATTATCTAATTATGGAATATGTCGACGGAGTCAGCATGGCGGACTTGCAAGAAGAGAAGAAGATGAAAGTTAAGAACGAGATTGAAGCCCATTTGGTGACTCTGGCACAGCTGAAGTCTACACGAGTGGGTGGACTGTCAGGAATTGTCATTCCTCCATATCGAGTGACATTGGAAACGGACATTGACACTTGGATACTTCCGGAATCAGGAACTGATGATTACGTGTTTTGTCACAATGATCTTTCACAAGAGAATGTCATTGTAGATCCATGTACACTGAAGATCAATGCGATCATCGATTGGGAATATGCTGGGTTCTTTCCTCCGTTTTTCGAGAGGCCTTTTTATACCAGGCTTGGTCCTTCGGTCGCTGTCGGGGAGGAAACAACCGACACAGTTCAACTACTCGATTTCCTCATTTCGCACCAGGTTGACAGGACCGTGGAAGTCTGAAGGTCTAAATTGATCTGTGGACTTCTGGGCCTTGCACAATGAGGCGTGCAAAGTTTTGCAAAAGATTGAATTAAACCAACCACTCCTGTGAGCTAGACTGCTTCGCAAACCCGCTCTGCATAGCCAGGCTCTAAATGTCTTCTTTCAGCCGCGCCCAAACCCCTGTCGCTCCTTCCGCTCCTGTAGCACCGAGCTGTTGCCTGCGGTATCAAAAATATAACCACCTTTCCAATTCGACGTTAGAGTCACAAAGTCTTGTTCAAAATGGTCAGAAGTATTTGTCACTGATGGGGATTCATCATCGCCACTGCCACGGTGCTGCTTTTGCCTTGGATCCGAAAGGAAATCCATTGCAACTTTTTATCAAAAGCCGGATCATAATCGACGCCGCTTTCTTCCGAAAGATGAATCCGAATTACACCAGGCCGAGCGTCAGTGAGATAAATAATACAAAGCCAAACAACGGCTTTTGTATTGATCTTTGTAGCAGTCTATCGAGCACTCCGCCTGATATAGTCAAGGACAAATGTTTACAGCCGAAAGACATGACGAAACGAGATTTGCTGATCTGCTGTCCAACCGTACTAGGTTTCAGTTTCACCGATAAAGGCTGGTGTACGATGCTTTCTGAACTTCGCTGAATGCAGGGCTGACATCACGCAGTGGACTTCGCGGTTGCCGATATTAAAGAAATTAACTGATCATCGACTCTTTTTGACTGCCTGGAGATTCCTGGCTATCAGAAGGAAGTAATTATAGCACTTGCAGAGGCTCGGACCGGCCGCATGCCAAGCACTCCGTTTGACGACATTGTACAGGCAAGGGAAGAGGTTTAAATGTTCTCCTGCAGTGGGTTCCCCTAGCGCTTTGTTGATTCAGATCGTTGATACTTGACCAGTGGGCCACCCGGAGTGGGGAAGACTTTGCCAGCCGAGGCAGTCGCTGAACACCTTTCACGCCCGCTGTATTCAGTATGGCATTCCCCGTTCCATAATTCCAGAATTCATACTGATTGTGGAAGATCTTTGCCGGGGAGTAAAATACCACTGCAGGTGAACTGGAAGCGCGGCTCTCCAATATCTTCGAGATCGCTCGCCAATGGAAAGTACTGCTTCTACTAGATGAAGCAGATGTGTTCCTCGAGCGCCGCGAGCTTTGGGATACTGTCCGGACCGGTCTTGTCACCGTGTTTCCCCACAAGCTCGACTACTGCGAGGGCATCATCTTCTTCACCACAAATCGGGTCACCCATTTTGATCATGCCACCATCAGCAAGGTCCATGTCATGTTAAAATATGATGACTTCAAAATGGCCTCCAGGAGGAAGGTCTGGATTCTCTTTATAGAAAGAGCCCTTACACCTTACGGCCCAGCGAATTTAAAGCCCAAGGAAGTGGATAAATCGGAAAGAGCCCACTTGAATGGTCGACAAGTAAGACCACTTTATGTTCTTCTGCGACGCCGGCTTACTAACAAATCTTCTGGTTTAGATCAAATCGTTCGCTGCTACTGCTCAAGCTTTAGCCATGAAAAACAAATGCGGTGTCTCATTCAACCATATTGTACAGGCGGTAAAGACGAGCGAGAGCTTCATGCGCGAGTTCAATGGTGCCGACATTCCCACAGCGTATCCTTGTGATCGATTTCTCTGTTCGATGCAGCTTTCCTCACCCAAAGCTTTGTCTACGCAGAAGTCTCTTTCAAGTTGCCTGGGCAATATGCTATCAGTTAATGTTTTAGTCCTCCTCAATTCATAGATTCCAGTTTTTGAGCCTGTGAGAAAGCTACATTCTAAATGCTTCTCTTAAGCAGCAGAAAGCCTTTCATACCCAGTGATCACTATCAAAGAGATCGCTCATTGCTGCAACGTCAATCCGCCGCAGTCGTAGACCTGCCTAAGCTTATCACCGATGCAATCCTGTCACTACGAGCGGTTGCAAGCAGCTTCCTCGATTCTGGTAGAGCATTCCAAAACCTATCAAGGAAACGTCAAGTCGCAATCTTTTTCGAGGTCGCAGACGACTCACTCGATTTCTGAGCGGTGCATGAAGTGTTACAAATCGTTCATAATAGACTAGTAGTAAATTAGCATCTGGAGCGATTACTTCGCCCAGACTGCACCAATCATATTGGAGCAAGATATATTTCCTCTGCACCCACCAGTATACCTCATTTGCTACCCTCGCTGCCTTTCTTCTTCAAATTGCTATCGTGGGAGGGGGCAGAACTTTCTAATTCTGCTGTCGATAAATCATGCAGATCATGGCCAAATATAGTTGCCATGACGATTATAGTGAAGGCGCACACCCAAGAATCATGGAGGCATTGGCTCAAACCAACTTGTCCTAACAAAGTGGGTATGGGGATGATGAATATTCTGAGGATGCGAGAAAAGCAATTCGAAACCTGATCGGCGCCGATGAAGTGAAAATTTACGATACGCCCGGTGGCACAGGAGCGAATCTCTTATCAATAGCAAGCCATCTTCGTCCACACGAGGCAATCATTGCAGCTGAGTCGGGACACATTGTCGGGAAAGAAGGCGGTGCTATAGAGGCAACAGGACACAAGATTATTACTGAACCTGGCGTGGACGGCAAATTGACGCCAGAGATGATACAGTCAGCTTTCGATCGAAGTTCAGAGTTCGATTACCAGCCGAAGCCCAAGATGGTCTTCATCCCGAACGCCACCGAGATCGGCACGGTGTACAACAGGAGCGAGTTGGCAGCTGTCGCCGCAATCTGCAAAAAGCTCAAGCTGTTTCTTCTTCTGGACGGCGCCCGTCTCGGTGCTGCCTTGACCTCCTCTAAGAACGACATAACACTAAATGACGTTTACAATCTCACGGATATTTTCTGGATCGGAGGCACCAAGAATGGCGCGCTGTTAGGTGAGGCTGTAGTCATCAAGGATCCGTCCTTCGGGGCAGAGTTTCCCTACCATATGAAGCAGCGAGGGGCGCTCCTCGCCAAAGGAAGGGTCATAGGGATCCAGTTCCACACGCTTTTGCAGGATGATCTCTTTTTCCGTCTCGCACGTTATTCCAACAGCGCCGCGGCCGAGATATCTTCCTCTCTGGTGAATATGGGATCTAAACTGTGGGTGGAGACGGAATCTAATCAAGTCTTCCCCATCTTCCCACAGGCATTGGTTCAGGAACTGCAGAAGGATTTTGATTTCTTTATCTGGGAGCATCTCCACGACGGGTCTTTGGTTGTCCGGCTCGTAACTTCATGGGCAACAGAACGTTCAGAAGTCAAGAGGTTCTGCAAAGTGGTTGAAGGGGGCACGAAAAGATCCTGAGAGCAACTTGCGTTCACTGACCATCTAAGCTGCTTGACCAGTAGAGAAGATGGCATTGCTGGAACTTAAGAGACTGCAAGGTCTGCACGAGGAATTCGCTGCAATCTGTACGATTTCAGGCACTCCAGGCCTCTCCTACGGTGTCCTCCATGAGGACCAGATCTTGCACAAGGACAACTTTGCTTACGCCGACGTCCAAGCTCAACTGCCTCCTACGTCCGACTCGACGTACTGCATTGGCTCACTGACAAAGGCATTCACCGCTGCTGCCGTGGGCGCCTTGGTAGAGGACAGAAGATTGGCGTGGGAAACCTCAGTTCAAGATATTCTGGGCGATGGCTTCCACTTCTCTGATCCAACTCTCACCCAGCGAATGTCAGTTCTGGACCTTCTGAGCCATCGGATGGGCTCCCAACGGTCAAACCAGCTATGGTACGGCAATGATAACGTGCTGTTAGTCGACAAAGGCAAAACCATTCCCCACATGCAATATCTCAAGCCTGTTCAGCCGTATAACAGCACAGTGCACTACAGCAATTGGGGATATGCGTTGGCCGGGGAAGTCGTGGAGAAGATCTCAGGGGTGAGCTGGAGTCCATACGTCGAAAAGAGCCTGCTTGCTCCCCTACGCATGCACAACACGAATTCCAAGGACACAGCTAGTGCCAAGCCTTACACTGTTCTGGATGATCACTCCTTTCAACTGCTGCCTTCCGTCGAGGTGCAAGAAGGCACGATTATGGAGTCCTCTCAGGGAATCCGAAGCACTGTCAGCGACATGCTGAAATGGTGCCAGGCTTTGATTAAGGCTTACAACGATGAGCAGAAGACCGGCCAAGGACACTCTGCTGGCTCGCCTCTGAAGCAGCTATCGAAACAAATGTCTGGTCTTACTCCGTTTGCAAAACCTTTTGATAATGGTTCTTCGTATGGTATGGGTTGGGTTCGTACACAGCTTCCAACCATACTTGGCGCTGTTGGCTGCAATCCTGGTTTCGTGAAAAGCATGCCCACTGCTGGCCGCGGTCGCGATTGAATAGTCATATATCACCAGAGCAGTATGGCTGGATATACATCCTCCACCTACATCATTCCGAGCACCCAAAGCGCTATCGTGGTGCTCACAAACTCCATCAGTCTGAACCATGCCGCTGATTGGGTTAGTCAATTGATCCTTGGGGCTCTTCTAGACGTAGAGGAACGCAACGACTACCGGCAATATGCAAAAGAGAGCGCCGATGCACACCTCGCCAAGTTCCCAGCTATGCATGAAAGCCTTGAGGCAAATCGGGTCCATGAAACGGAACCAGAGCGGCTAGACGCTTATTTAGGAAAATACTACAACAAAATTGGCGATTTTTATATTGAGATCGCGACAAACCAGCGGTCGAAAGGCTTGCAGCTCGCTTTCCAGGGCCTTGACTCCCAAATCTGGTAGATGAAGCATTACCACCATGACAGTTTCCTCTGGCTGATGTCACGCGATGAAGCTGTCAGTCGAGCTCGGTTCCCCTACTCTCCAGAGAAACTCTACAGGCTCGACTTCTGTACGAACGAGAACGGGGACGTGGATTCGCTGCTTTTGGCACACGATGCTGATGGATCACCGGAGAGATTCTATCGGGGCTTACCCCGAGAGAGCCAGTACGAGGTCACCTCCCCACAGCCTCTAGCGGTGTAAGTTATAGAACTCACCAAAGATCAAATCTAACCTTTTGATTAAGTCTCTGATAGGATTCAAAGTGACTAGCCTGCTCCTTTTTGGACTCGCTTTACTTCTTACTTTCACTCGAGTGATACCATGGATGCGAAGGACCAGGCAGGCCAGCTTAGGAGCTTCAGGTTGTCCATCCAAACACGAATGAGGAGCCATTATAGAAGCATGTCCGCAGCTATTCAGAAAGCGAGGTCACATCTTTCCCTATCAATGCGTCATAACTACGAGCAGACTTACTGTCTTGACCATAGAAAAAAGGACTTTTTCCGCACCATGTTTCCGTTTGTGTGCTTTCTACAAACGAGCAATCTACTCAATATGACCTCATTTGAACTGCCACGATTCGACCGCAACTCCGGCGCATGGTCAGCCACATATCGGCTCTTGCAAAGCCCTACCAACCAGTAAATACTTCGCCAACATCCTCACGCTTTCTTTGTTCCTTCCTTAGTCGTTTGATGTCATTCAATAGGGCCTTCTATGAGGGGTTTGGATCAATCTGGTCAATTGAATCTCAACCTTAGTATACAAGAAAGGTAGAACTGAAGGAAGATAACAGACTGCATGCTCCTCATGCCTAAAACCCTCGGTTGGTAGGGATCACAGTAACAAAGCAACCCTAACCCTGACCTTACTGAACATCCCAATATTCAATGAGCGTATCCACCGAGCCTCACCAGATATCTTGATGTCCAATGAACGTAATCACTGAACCTCGCCGAAGATAATGCAGGCGCTCAGCACCAAATCCCATCTATGGGTCCAACCCATCACACGAGGACTTCGTGTGATATACAAGGGAAATAGCTAAGAGGAGAAAGAAGTTGAATATATCCCCTTTCGAAGTAAAGGTTTGCTTCGGAATCTTGCAGCAAACTCTGAAATAGCAATGCAGGTGCCTGGCACCAAATCCATCCAATGGATCCAACCCATCACAGCAACACCTATCAACCTGTGAAGGGACAATGCAGCGACGTAGCTAATCAGCTGTCAGAGTCACGCTGGCAGGTGACTCTAAGGGTTATGAGGCAATGTGAATTCAGTATAGAGAGGCAGTCATGTCCATTTCTTGGCAAGACTAATCACTAAGGAGTCAGGTTCTCGCAGGCAGCGCGGAACCTTTTCGTAGTCGCTGCGTTATGTAAGCGAAACAGATTCATGTCATGTTTCCAATGTGACAATAGCCGTAAGGACGGGGCGTTCACGGTATAGTAGTAACTCTCTGGTGTATTGCAAACTAATAGCTGGCCCCTGTATTCCCTCAAAGGCCCGGCTCTATATACACGACTATCACGGAGCGTGGGCGCCGGTGAAGCGGAGTGGGGGCGGTCTATATCCGAAACAGGTCTTGTCAAACAGCCTAGATCTCAGGGCGTCCATTGGTCAGGTTTCGGCTAGCCTGCGCCCTGTCCAACCGCCCTGTCCAACAAGGCTATTTCGAGCGTTTTCTTGAGTATATAACTGTCAGACAAATGGCTGAAATAGCTCTTTTTGTCTGTGTAGAATCGAATTGAGTGCAATTGAATGGGTAGAATTGACTGTCTAAGAAGTATGTAGAATGCCCCTGAGAATGAACTAAATATGAAGGAAATGGGGCCAAGATTGGCCGGAGATTGGCCCAAATAGGCCGATGGACAATCTGAGGCGCAGGCTGAGGCGCAGGCTGTCTGACACACCCCCTCAGCTTCTATTTCGGGCGAAATTGAAGCTGGATATGGGCGGAAATAACGCGAAATAGCGTCAAATGAGTAGATCAGGCCTCGAAGGATCGAGAGTGCGTGGATACGCTGTAAATCCGTCTAGGGCGCGCCTGCGAATATAGAAATTCGCGCTGAAAACGAGGGAATAGCTGAATAGCTTACAAATGCGTAAAACTGCTCCAAACAGGTCAGGCTCGCCGGCGCGGAATGCTCGGCGTCGTCAGTATCACGCCGCCGTCACCGCTGCTCCAGTTCTCACATCTGTGATGAAGAAGAAAAAAGAAGAAGAAGAAGAAGAAGCAAGATCTTTATACTATTCATATTAATAACGTTAGTAATAAAACACTGAATAATCATTAAAAACAGATTATTTACAGATTATTCATTATTCTTATAGTTCTTCTTTTTAATTGAGATTAGCTTATCTAATATATCAATCAGATTTAGCTGTTAGATGAATATAGCATGCTTTTGAGCGGATAGAGTCTTAATAAGATTATCGGCGAGCATTTCAGCTATTAAAATCTATTTAATCGCTATTCGATCAGCTTGAACTTTCTATCAGAGTCAGTGCTGGTGAATATTAATATGGCGCAGCTTGATATCGAGCTTAAATACCTCTTTTTTGATAATTCGGATAATCTATTAATTATCGTAGTTGATGATGATCTGTTGCTCGATATTGAATTGAATAGCTCGAAAAAAACGTTCTTATTAAAGCAATTCTTGAGAGATTAAGAATAGTGACAGAAATTCGATCTTAGTACTTAATGTAATGACTGTTTTCTATTTAGCAGCTCTTCAATTAATGGGCTCTTGATATAGCTTAAAGAGATATTTATCGAAGCTTCGACAAGAGATCAAATTGTCTGTAAAGGCGGCGTTACTTGAGCATTCGAATAGCTCGCTGATATTATACTCTGAGTATTCAATGATTAGACTTTGAGAGGTGTAAAGATAGAAAATAACGCGATTTAAGATAGCTAAATAAGTTGCAGACGAATTAGTAAGAAACTGTGATAATTTGAAAATAGAAAACGCTATATTAAATTGAGAAATAACTGCGGCAAAATTCAGAGATCTTACACGCTATTAATAAACCAAAATTTATTGTGGGATAATCTGCGCGTTATTATTTTGAAGAAAAATGTTAATAAAGAAGATAGAACTTTTCAGAGATCTTATAATATTAATGAGATTGAATTTCGAGGCGATTTTAGTTATATATAAGTCTTAACATAATTATATTTTTCGAGTGTCTCAATTTCGCTTAATTTAAATGCTTAGAAATCATTTCAGCTCTCTCAGAAATCTTATTTCAAATCGGCGCAGAAGAATGATTTTAAAGACTCGGAAATGCTTCGAATTCTTCTTATTATAAAGAATAATAATATCGTTAATGTAGAAGAAGACGAGAAGACAATTATCAGTATATAGATAGTTAATGTCTAATATTAAATGCTGATCTAGCTCTTTAAGAGCTGCGTTAAAAAGAATATATTATAAAAGTGAAGATTATTTGAGATTATATAGAGCGTGTAAAAGTAATTAGATTGAATTTGAGTATTAAAATTTCTTAGATAAATAATAATAGATTTTCTCATTCAGCTTATTATTAACGAAGACGTTAACAATATTATATTAATGAATTTTGAGATTAAAAGCAGCTGCGATAATTATTAGAGCTCGAAACATTCTAGTAGTAAGAGTAGCTGCGTAAATATCTTATTCTGTTTACTGTAGATCTTCTCGCACGCAAATTCAAGTCTTAAACTTATTAAGATAATCATTTATATTAAATTTATATTTAAATATTTATAATAAGAGTAATAAGCTAACTCTCAGCTCAATATTTTTGTTTATTTATCTATATATATCTCTTTTTTTAAGCTCTTGAATTTTCTTCTGCGCTGTCTCTCTGAATTCTCTCGCAAATTAATAACTGATAAGCTGTCTCTATATTTTTGGCTCAGTAGATAGTGTATCTTTATGTAGATCTTCTCTTTTATCGATTTGATCTTATGTGAAGATTAGAGCGAAGATAGAATGAAAGAAGATGAGCTTTAAGCTCTGAGAGAGAGATATTATATAAACTGTGCGGCGCGTAAATTTTCGAGTGCGTTTTGCGCCTTTTAAAAGTATATTTTAAGTAATGAATTCAGTTATTAAGTGCGAATTCGCAGATATAAATAACTCAAGATTTAATATAAAGAGTTTAGAGATAGACTTAAAAGTAGACTTAGATATTAGAAGTTGATTTAACATCGAATTTAAGTTAGTAAAGAGTATTAAAGCTGAATTTAAGAGAGTTGAGAATTTAAAGTCTTTAAGAGAATAAGATAATTTATCTATTTTATTATTAATAACTGTAATTAATGATGAAGAGATTAAGAGCTGTATATTAATAATTTCGATAATCTACTCAACTTTCTCGCGTAGAAAATGATTTAAATCAATATTCTCTGAGTTGAAGAATTGAGAATTATTAAATTTAATATCTCTTGTTCTAATCACTTTCTTCTGACTGAATATTTATATTCTATAGATATTCGATGAATTGTAATTAATAAGATATCCAATATAAGCTTTTAATTTAAGCTTCTGAGTACGAGAAATATACTTATTAAGAGGATAGACTCGACAGTTATAGATGTGAAGATAAGATAGATTGAGTTTTGCGTTAATAAGAGTTTTAATAGACGTTTTCTAGTTTAAATAACATTTAAGCGTATGATTATTGAGATATCTAATTATTTTAATAATTTTAGATCACAAATTATTTAGTAGAGAGCTTATTATACGCATATATTAAGTCTTCTAAATAATCATTTTCTTAAAGTGTTTAGCAGAGTCATTTTAAGTTTAAGTAGTTGACACTGAGCGTTCTATAATTATATCTCTATCTACAACTAATTCATTATATTTATAATTTAAAGAGATCTCATCATCAGTCCGAAAATAATAAATAGCTCGTTCATATCGAGTTCTTGTTATATTAAGAAACTCAGTGATAATATTGACACTTTAAGATTTTTTTACGTAAGTATAAATGAAATTCATGTCTGTAAAATAGCAGTGAAAATAACTAATTCATTTCTTATTATTGTAGACTGTAGATAGCTAAATTAGATTATATATAACGCGGGCAAGAGACTTATTCGCAGAATCTTTCTTATTAGACTGTCTTAATATTATTTCTATTATCTTGCTTAACACACAAATCTCGCATGTAACTGAGATAGATGAATTTTGAATAATTATATCTAAAACATTTTGTTAAAGATGAAATATAACTTCTCGTTATAGGTAACTTATAAAAATGTGTTAGTAATTAACTGATATCTCTATATCTACTTAAGAAGTCTAACTAAAGATGAATGAAGAGATTATTATTAGTTTTAAACGAAAGTTATACTTAAGTATTCAATATTCGTTAATATGCTATATAAAGTAAAAAGTCTTGCCTCGATAATATAAGCACTGTTTTTCTATATTCCAATATACTCCTTTTAACATAAATCGATGAAGAGAGATTATATTTATGAAAAAATCGGGCGTAAGAGTAACATTAATTAAAGAGATTATTTTCGAATTTATAGATGTCTAAATGAAGATATTAACACTTTTAAACGCCTTAATTAAGTATATAGATTTGTCTACTATTAATTAGTTATTTTCCGTCGTCAGTCACTCGAATTTGAATCTAGATAGATTATTATAGATATAAGAATTAGCCTCTAAATCAAGAATCTACGTATCTCGCAGCTTATAATTCTTCTGATCTATCGCAAATAATATTAATATTATTAACGTGAATAATTTAGACTGTATATTCTCTTTTCTTAATTTAAATAATGAATTTGAGCTTTTCTTATCTTTATTTTGAGTTCTTCTTCTTATAATTTCTATTACCTTCTTAATTTCTTCATTTTATTTAATTTTCTCATTTATCGTCTCTTATATTTTCGCATTTAAAATCTATTTAACTGATCTATCTTGCTTAATAATGTAGAAATAAATAAAGAAGAAATGAAGCTCTGAGTAGAGATAAGAGCGAGAAGATAGATATGATTTTGTAGAGAATTAAGTGATTATAACTGATTCAGCAGATTCTTCTTGCAGGATTGTAAAAGCTGTATGCGAGAACGTTTTAGAGACGACCTTATTAATTTAAAGATAATTCTGAAATAACTTAATTAGATTAAAGATTAATAAGATATTGATATTACTGCGAATTTTCTTCTCAAGAGCGATCTTATATAAGTTAGCGAAGATAGAATTAACGCTCTTAATAACTGTTATGAAGTCGTATAAAGAATATTTATTTTAAATATTAAAAAGATTCACTTTCTTCACGTCTATATACATTTTCTCTTATAACTGTAATTACTTCTTAAGCTGTTAAGCTTTTAAGACCTTTTTTAACGTCTAATATTATTAAAATAGCTTTAGCTGACGAGCTTTATCTATTAGTGCTAGCCTCTTTTTAAGAGCTTAGAGGATTTTATATACTATCTTGAGATCTATAATAAAGATTAGATTTATACGAGTGATGATTTTGGTAATGAATCTTTGTAGATTATTAAGAGCTGCTCGCTTCTTCTTGTAAATAGTCATTTCAGCTCTGTATTTATTCCGAAAAAGCTTATATATCTCTCTCTCATCTCGATTCAGATCAATAACGAACTTAATAGTCTGATTAATGTCTGTTAGCTTTGGATTTAAGGGTTTATTAAGCGTTAAAAATTCTGAGGTCAAATCTATATTAATATACGATAATATATCGCTATTTCTGGCTCTGCTTTGAATTAGAAATAGTCATTCATTCCAATCCCGTGAAGAATTAAGGATGATAGTTATCTTGAGAATAGAGAGAACGGCGATAAACGCTATAGTGAGTATCGAGCGCTATAAATGAGGTAAAATGAGCTGAAAGCGGGCACGAATCAGAAAATAAGTGTTATTTTGTAGAAAACAACTTCGGGCTTATAACTATTAGATAAATGGCTGAAATAGCTCTTTTTGTCTGTGTAGAATCGAATTAAGTGTAATTGAATGGGTAGAATTGACTGTCTAAGAAGTATGTAGAATGCCCCTGAGAATGGGCTAAATATGAAGGAAATGGGGCCAAGATTGGTCGGAGATTGACCCAAATAGGCCGATGAACAATCTGAGGCGCAGGCTGAGGCGCAGACTGTCTGACAATAACACTCATTTTACGCGCAATTCTACATAGATTTAAACAGTCAATTCCATCAATTTAATAGACATTCTGCTAGCTTTCAAAGCTGATTTGTCTGATAGTTATGAGCTCGGATCTGCTATCCTGCAATCAATACTGAGTATCCATATTCTCCGTTCAATTGACTTAAATATTGACAACAGAATGTCCTCTTCTCTATTCTTGATCACCCGTACAACGATTATTCTCGATTCTTTAAAGAATTAAGATGAATAGCTATTTATAGTCTAAAAATGAGCACAGAATGACAATATATTATTATATATTGACGTGGATTTGAAGGAAGATCTAACTATCCTTAAAAAGTTATTTAATCTAACTTCTAAGAACATTAATTTAATAGTTATATTAGTTTTTAAGCTAAATAGAAATTAAATAGAGATGTATAAGCTTTTCCAAAAGAAATATAAGAATAAGCTCTTCGATTATAAGAAGAAATGAGTTATATTGAGTGATTTACAGAAGTTCATTATAGAAATCATTTCGCGTTTAAATTTGATCTTTATAATAGATCTCGATACTATATATAATATTCTCAAGATTCTATAAAAAAGGCTTGCTCTAATAGATAGAGCGAGATAATTAAAGCTATCTCAGTTATATCTAGATCTAAAAAAGACTTTAAAAGATTAATAATATAAGAAATGACTTTAATAATGAGAAAAGATATATATAAATATTAAGAGAGTTAATCTTTCAGAGATTCAGAATAAGTATTCTTTATATAATCTTATCAGAGTTATTAAGAGAGTTAACTTAATATTTATAAGCTTCTATAAGCTATATCTAAAAAAGAAAATTAAAAAAAAGGCGAATATATCGATCTTATTTAATTTAATTAAGTTATTTTGAAATCATATTCAAATTAATAGAGTAGAATTTAAGGCGCTCTCGCATATAGCTTTTATAACGCTGCAAGAAGAATCTGCTGAGTCACTCGCAGACATTTAATTCTCTGAAAAATTAACGTCTCTGTCTTCTAGATTTTATCTTTACTCTAAAATTCACTCTTACTTCTTCTATCTCTATATAATCAAACAGAATAGATCAGCTAGATGAATCTCAAATACAGAAATATAGAAGACTGTAAATGACAAAATTGCTTAGAATGAAAGAATTAAAAGAATAATGAAAATAGAACGAAAAAGAGCTTATTTTAAGAATAAGAAAAATCAGAATTCAGTAATAAAATCGCAGGAAGAGAAAAAACACTTAAATTCAGAGATATTTATTGATATAACCTCTTTTGCAGTAGATTAAAATAGTTATAAGCTACGAGATATTTAAATACTTGATTCAGACGCGAATTCTCATATCTATAATAATTCATTAAGATTTCAATTCGAGTGTTCAACTACTGAGAATAATAAGTTAATAGCAGACAAATCGATCTACTCTATTAAGATGTTTGAGAGTATAGATATCTTCATATAAATGTTTATAGATCTGAAGATAATAACTCTTCTTAAGATGATTCTTATTCTCAATTTCTTTATAAATACAGTCTTTGTTAAAGACGCTAAGAGATTGAGTGACGTGATAATATAGCGTATAAATAGTATGCGTCTCGCAGTATAAAGCTCTATTAATAATAATAATAGAGAAGGCACTTCTAATATTCTATAAGTTGAATGATGAAGAACTCAGAGTTTCAGACTGCAGAGTTTTTCATATATATTCGCAGGCTTAACGCGTGCGTTACGCACGGGTTAGATCTTAACGTGATATAACAATTATCTCTCTTCTTAAAGGGGCTCTGTTCTCAGAGTCTAGAGTGTCATCTTCGCGAACAGGCGTGCGAGTCGCGAGCGTATAACTACGCTTCATTCTTTATTAGAGATTGCGGTATTCAATTTCGGAAGTCTTAACATTCTCCGCGAATAAAATACTTAACACGCTCGCTGGCGTTAAGACTCTCTCTCTTACGATATTCAGAGGCAACTTCTTAATATAAGTAACTGATCTGTTATTCTCTTACATCTTTCTTCTTTTTCTTTATTATTCTTAATACTTATAAGTTGCCCGCGACTTACACGTAATTGTGCTAATCTTCTACAGTATATAAACAAACTTGTAAGTTACTTATATCATACATCTCGCACGCTTATTATCTCTCAAACTAAAGCTTTCGCTTAATAAAGTTTTTTGTGAGAATCTTGCGTTTTACGCGTAACACGACTTTATTAATTTTAATAATTATCGCTAAAATATTAACTACTTATAATATATTCTTTATATATTAATTACGTCTCGCATATTAATTATAAGTAGAATTTATAACTCTTATAATCTTCTCTTTCTCGCGTAAGTAATTTAAAAATAAGTCTGCTCTTTCTTCTCTCTTATAATGTGTGCGATTTATAAAGTTAAGAACTTCTTTAAAGTCGCGTTAATATAATTAATGTAAGAGATATCTTAGATATCTCATTATTATTATAATTAAGAAGTTAATAAATTATATTACGCAGTTAAGTCGCGTAATTTATTAATACTGTTATAATGAGCGATAATCTTCTTGCGAATGTTTTATAATAAATTTTTTCTTTCTCTTGCGCTCTTTATTTAGAATTCGCAGATTTTCTCAAAATTATAAAGAGAGACTATTATTTTAATAACTTTATATTAGAGCTATCTTATTCAGATAAGTATAATTTTAAAAGAGATTCGAAAGAATATTGAATCTTTTATTAAGTGATTTTACACTACTGATTAATATATTAAAGAGCGTCTCGAGAATCTCTCGCTCGATATATTTTAAATAAATGAATTCTTTATCTTAATTAGAATAATTAAGAAAACTTAATTGCGAATTATATATACTTTAAAAGCGCTTATTATTTTATACGCAGAATTTATTAAATAGATAAATTCTCTTATTAAAAATAATAATCTCATTATTATTAATAATAATGAGAATAAAAATAATGATGATAACGCTGCTAAGATATAAGAGTGCACTTACTTAAATTTTTAAAATATCTTTTTTAGAATTGCTTAATCTTATACTTCTATCTTGCAACTTTTCTTTTATTTTATAAGTCTTATATATTTCTATCGCGCAGAATATAAGTATCTAGATGAGGAAACTAAATAAGATATATAACTTCTTATAATATGTTGATAACTTGCATGTGATTATTATAAGTTAGATCAGTTACTATTCTATTCTTTTTACTTTTTACGATTAATTATACGCGATATTAGTGCGTTTATTTTACTTATGTAAAAGACTTTAATAATCTCTTAAGTATATATTAAATCTTTTTTAGATTATTAAAAGTTCTTCTTCACTATATAATCCTTTTATTTTATTAAGAAGCTGCGTTTCAGTCGCGAATCTCGTATATCTAAAATATAATTTATCTCTCACTTCTTATTCTGATTAATCTTAATTAACGCCGACGACTTATAATTATCGCGTCTGTAATATGATTTTAAAAGAGAGATATAAAAGATAAGATAAATCTGTTTATATATCTTTAACAGTTCTAACTTATATATATTTTAATCTAGCTTTTTAATAATAAGAAATAGATCGAGATACTTATTTAACAACTTCTTATTTGCGCGTTATAGATGAATATTACGCGAAAATAACATTATATAATCGCTCACGATATAAATTCTTTATTAATACTTCTTATCATAATACTTCGCAGCTGTTTCGCTTGCGTATTATTATATATCTCTCGCTTTTAATTTCCTCTTCTACAAAATCTTAGTATATTATCTCGCATTTTAATTCTCGCCTTACTTTATTAATAAGTCTTCTATATTATATCTGCGCATCACAGGCGTATAATATTTAGTCATCTTTATTAACATCTTATCGATAATATTATAAACGTTATTATTATACGCAAACTCAATAGTTAATAAAAATTGTATTTAATTATTTTGATAATAATTAATATAATAGCGCAAATAATACTTTAATATTTGATTTTAACGCTCTATTATATTATTACTTTATAAGTAAAATATAGTCGAAAATCTTCGTTTAATTATTAGATTATAATAAAAGATGTTTTATTATTTTAACGTAAATAACGTATCTTAATTACTCACGATTAATCTTAATATATTATAACGCTTTATCACTTCTCGCTTAATAAGCGTAGCAAACTCACTTGCGATAATATCAATAATAGTGAGTATGTGAATTGCTTTACGTGAGTATTGATTTATTATATTGAGTATTAAGTCACATGCGTATTATATATGAAGTAAAGAGAATAGATTAATAATGAAATTCAAAGTAATATTCTATTAAAATCTTTGTGAAATTAATAAAGATGTTAATAAATTATAAAATTTATATTTCGGCGCTTTTATATATTAACAAATATCGTATATATCGCAGTAGATTCGCACGTTATCTGCTAACTTTAATTAATAATATAGTCTGCGAATCACGTTTAACATCTTCTCATACTCAAAATAATTTCTTATTTAAAGATTATTATGATTCTAACGCAATATTTCCGCACGAGTAATAAAATCATTTGAAATGTATATTGCGCTGTTATATTGTACGAGATTTATATGATTTTCGCGCTACTTACTTCTTATATCATCTTCTTTAATGATATCTTTAAAAGATATCTTTCAGCTCACTTACGTATATCAGACGTTTCTTAATTGTAGATTAAGTAGATGATTAATAAGCGCATTTAATACTTTATTATAAGATGATATTTCTTCTATTATTAATTTGATCTCTTATTGAGAATTTATAATAGAAACTTCTCTTAAGACGAATATCGCGTCTTACTGCTAATTTATTTACATTAGTAGAATAAGTCGCTCGCGAATCTTCTGCGAGTCTTGAAAGAAGCTTCTTAACTTTCTCAAAATCTTTAATTCTCTACTATCTTTAATTTTTAATCTGATAAGCGCTGTTATTATCACGCTCTAATTTATATATTTATCTAGTTCTCACCTCTATCTCGCGCGATCTTTATCTGCGAGCAGAACTTTTAACAGCGAGGGCCCTTTCTTATTAAGAAGCTTGATATCTTGGAATTTTGATCTTCTCAAAAGTCTATCTGCGGGATTCTCTATTTTAGATCTATATATTATTTCAAGATTATAGATTATTAAGTGTTCTGTTTAGTGAGCTTATCTGCGATTCATCTGCGATAGAGTATAAAAATATCGAAGATTTAAGTAATCTGTAATTACTTGATTTCGCTGTTATGATTATTCAAGATAATATCTTTATTTCTTACAGCTCTTTATAATGATTAGCATTTTCAAATTAGAAATATTATAATTAAACTTAATAGAAATCAACTTTCTTAAGAAGAATATTATAGATTGTTAGATTGTTTATTTATTACTCGCATCTATCTCGCAGAATTATGATAAAATCGCATTAATTCTAAATCTTGAGATATCTATTTTCAGATAACACAATTTCTGCGGATTATAATAATACAGCATAATTTTCTCGACAAAGCATGTCTTTAACGTGCGAAACGTCTGCGTTATCTCTTCAATTTATTTAAAGAATTTCTTTTTCTTATCTTTCTCTATATTCTTTAACAGATTAATTATGAACGCAGTAATAGCAGAGAATCCGCGGATAAAATAATAATAGAAATTGATAAACTTAATAAACATCTGAATATTATGAAAGCTCTTTAATTCAGCCCACTCTTTAATAATGATTATCTTGCGAGAATTCATTAATATGTCTGCGACTTCTATATAATAGTTTAAAAAGTCGACTTCTTATATATAAAATATACATTTCGACAATTTTACATACACGCGTGTGAGTTATAAGTGACTCAGTATTTATCGCACGTAAATTATATACTTTTCACGGGTGTTATTAAAGATTAATATATTGTTTATATATATGACATAAATATTATTTAACAATCTCATTAATATCTTATTTATAAAGATCTAAAATGTGATCGAAATATTTATCAATCTAAATAATATAATAATTATTATACCGCGTTAAGATCTGGCCCGTGCGTAACGCACGCGCTAAACCTGCGAACACACATAGAAAACTCTACAGCCTGAAACTCTGAGTTCTTTATCGTTCAACTTATAAAATATTGGGAGTGCCTTCTTTATCGCCATTATTAATAGAGCTTTACACTGCGAGACGCATACTATTCGTACGCTATATTATCACGTTACTCAATTCCTTGACGCTTCTGATAATTTCGAACAATTCTATTCTCTTGAATAGAGAAGCCGCCCGATAATGACGTTAAATACTCGCAGTATAATCTGACGAGAATAGAGAGAGCGTGAAAAGATCGAAGATTAAGATCACACTAAAGATGCGAATTCCCGCTCGCGTGTTATAAGCAGTATAGCTGTATCGCGCATTAAGAAGAGTGCGCTTTCTCAAACATTTATCCCGCGTTCTCTTAAAGTCGAGCTCAGAAATGATAAAAAGAAATTCTCTAACGTAGAATATACTGCGAAAGAAGATGAACTAGCATATTATATTAAGTTAATATAAGAAGAACTCGAAGAGCGTATTTAGAGAACTAAATCACATATAATGCGCAAGCGAAAGAAGCGCGAGTTAGTGCAGCTGCGTAAAGAGTTATAGAGAGAATTCACGACTAATTTATGAGACGCAGATAAGATGACTGCGCTGTTTAAGCGAGTGTTAAAGAGAGCGAGATTATTAGAGAATAATAGTACTCAACGAACAAAAGAATATGTGCGATCTATCGAGCTCGTGTATTATTATAATAAGAATGTCAAAGAACTAAAAGAGTTCTTAATATTCTGAGTTATTTATTAAAAGATCGAGTTAAATAAGTCGCAGGCGACTTGCGTGCGTATCGCAGTTAAATATCTTTATAACACGTTCATGAAATTATAAGATTAGAAAATTCAATTAAATATAAGTTTTATTAAGATATAAGATGAATTTAAGCAGTAATTAAGAGATTCTCTTAAAACATCAAATTAATATATTCTTAAATCAACTTTAATAATAAAGAAGATAAGATAGTGAGAGAATTAAATTTATAAAGATGTATATATTTATATATATGAGTTAGAGAATAATATTTCTATTATAACTGTTAAGTAGTAGAGAATATGAATTCTAATTAATGCGCTATAATCTGAGCTTTATAATTGAATCATACGCGATTTATTTATGATTAATAATATTAATATAATGATTACTTACGCAGATTAAAATAAGTCAACTCTATTAGAGAGAATCTTAACATAAAACGCATGTACATTAATAATAAATAATAATGAGTCGAAAAGAAACAGTCTTCTTCTAACTTATAAGTGATTTAATTATAATTCGCGAGATAATTTCAGAGATAAAGAATAAGATGCGGAAGATAGTAAAACACAAACAACTTATAAGCAAGATACTGCGATTAATTTCCAATCTATAATAATTTATTAAAACTGCGGTAAAGAAGATCATTATAATATAAATTATTCAGATAGAAAAGAGATAAAAAACGACTAATTCCAATTATTAATATCTTATAATTATTGGAACTGAGCTCGATTAAGATTATATTCAAATCTAAGAAATATATTTTTCTTGATATAAAGATTCAGATATCGTAGAAAAAGCGCGTGTTACGCGCTCTACTAAACTTTAAAGCGCAAGAAAACTTTATTTTCCAGACTATTATATTAAAGAAGAATATAATTCTATAGAAGTCTGTAACTTACGTAAGTAATATAGACAATTATTTTATAATTGTGTATAATTAAGAATTAATTAAGATGTATGCAACTAATATATAAGACATATCTTAATTAAATCAACATTTCTATTATATAATTACTTTAAAGAAGTTTAAGCTGATTTTAAAGATATTATAATTAAAAATCATTAATTCAGATATGAATTAAGCGGAACGCAAGTAATTTTATCGCGAGTTACGTACAAATATTATAATAAACGCATCTAAGCAGTTTTTAACTTAAAATAATATTATTTAAGTAGAAATATTAATCATATAATCTAAAGACGCATTATAACATATAAACATCTCGCTCGCAAGTTTACAACTAAAAGAATCAGTTCTATCTAATAAGTATTAGAACTTTTCCGATATATTTACCGAGAATAAAGATGAGCATCTACTATAGATGAATAATATATAATACTCAATTAAGATTAAAGAAGAGAAGTTAATATCTTATAAGTCGTTATATCTCTTATCTCAATTTAAGCTGTAAATCCTACGCGACTATCTTAAGAATAGCTTACGAAAGAAATAAATTTAAGAATTAATATCGTTAATAAATATTTCTATTCTCTTTGTGAAGAAGAAGAATAATAGCCTGCGATTATATATTAATTATCAAGAATTAAATCAGATAACAAGTAAGAATCGTTATTCATTACTCTTAATTAAAATAATTCTTGATCGCCTATTAAACGCGCGCTATTTTACTGCGCTAAATCTGCGAAATATATATTATCAAATCTAAATTCAAAAGAAAGATTGATGAAAGATTACATTTCACACGCGTTATAAACACTTTAAATATTGTGTTATATTATTTAAATTAATAAATGCTTCGACCACATTTCAGATCTTTATAAATAAGACATTAGTGAAACTATTAAATAATATTTATATCGCGTATATAGATAATATATTGATCTTTAATAACACCCGCGAAAAATATACAACTCACGTGCGATAGATGCTGAACCGCTTATAACTCGCACGCGTGTACATGAAGTTATCAAAATGCGCATTTTATATACAAGAAGTCGACTTTCTAAACTATCGCATAAAAGTCGCAGATGTATTAATGAATCCTCGCAAGATAATCATTATTAAAGAGTGAGTCAAATTAAAGAGCTTTCATAATATTTAAATATTTATTAAATTTATTAATTTCTATTACCGTTTTATTCGCGGGTTCTCCGCTATTACTGCGCCCATAATCAATCTATTAAAAGACATGAAAAAAGACAAGAAAAAGAAACTCTTTAAATAAATCGAAGAGATAGCACAGACATTTCGCACGTTAAAGATATATTTTATCGAGAGAATAATACTGCGTCATTACAATTCGCAGAAATCATGTTATCTAAAAACGAACGCCTTAAAATTTAAGATTAATGCGATTTTATCGCAGCTCTGCGAGATAAATATGAGTAATGAGCGAATAATCTAACAATTTATAATATTCTTCTTAAGAAAGTTGATTTCTATCAAGCTTAATTATAATATTTCTAATTTAAAAATATTAATTATTATAGAAAGCTGCAAGAAATGAAGATATTATCTTAAATAATTATAACAGCGAAATCAAGTAATTATAAATCACTTAAATCTACAATATTTCTATATTCTATTATAGATAAATCGCAGGCAAGTTCGCTGAGTAAAACATTTAATAATTTATAATCTTAAGATAATATATAAATCTAAAACAGAGAATTCCGCAGATAAGCTCTTAAGAAGACTAGAATTCCGAGACGCCGAGCCTCTTAGTAAGAAAGAGTTCTTACTATTAAAGATTCTACTCGCAGGCGAAGATTGCGCGAGATAGAGACGAGAGCTAAATAAATGTATAAATTAGAATGTAATAATGATAGCGCTCACTAAATTAAAGATTAGAAGTAGTAAAAAATCAAAGATTTTAAGAGAGTCGAAAAACTTCTTTTAAAACTTACAGAAGATTCGCGAGCGATTTACTTTATTAGCGCAGATGAGTTAATAACGAGACGCAATATCCGTCTTAAGAGAAGTTTCTATTATAAATTCTTGACGAGAGACTAAATTAGTAATAGAAGAAATATCGTTTTATAATAAAGTATTAAATATACTTATTAGTTATCTACTTAGTCTACAGTTAAGAGACGCCTAATATACACAAGCGAGCTGAAAGATATCTTCTAAAGATATCATCAAAGAAGACGATATAAGAAGTGAGTAACACAAAAATCATGCGAATCTCATGTGATGTGATGACGCAATATATATTCTAAATAATTTTATTACTCATGCGAAAATATTGCGTTAGAATTATAATGATCTTTAAATAAAGAGTTATTTTAGATATAAGAAGATGTTAAACACGATTCGCAGACTATATTATTAATCAAAATTAATAAATAACGTGCGAGATTACTGTGATATGTGCGATATCTATTAACATATAAAAGCATTAAGATATAAATCCTATAATTTATTAATATCTTTATCAATTCCGCAGAGACTTTAATAAAATATTGCTTTAGATTTTATTATTAATCTATCTTCTTTACTTCATATATAACGCGCATGCGACTCAATACTTAATATAATAGATCAATACTTATGTAAAGCAATTTACATACTCACTATTATTAATATTACCGCAAGCGAGTTTGCTGCGCTTATTAAGCGAGAAGTAATAAAGCGTTATAATATATTAAGATTGATTATAAGCGATTGAGATATATTATTTACGTCAAAATAATAAAGCATCTTTTATTATAATCTGATAATTAAACAAAGATTTTCGACTATATTTCACCCGCAGAATAATAATATAACAAAGCATTAAAATCAGATATTAAAGTATTATTTACACTGCTATATTAATTATTATTAAAATAATTAAGTATAATTTCTATTAATTACTGAGTTTGCGTATAATAATAGCGTTTATAATATTATTAATAAGACGCTAATGAAGATAACTAAATATTATACGCCTGCGATGCGCAGACATAATATAGAAGATTCGCTAATAAAGCGAGATGAGAATTAAAATATGAGATAATATATTGAGATTCTATAGAAAAGAAAATTAAAAGCGAGAGATATATAATAACACGCAAGCGAAGTAGCTGCGAAGTATTATAATAAGAAGTATTAGCAAAGAATCTATATTATGAGCGATTATATAATATTATCTTCGCGTAATATTCACCTATAACGCGTAAGTAAGAAGTTGTTAAATAAGTATCTTAATTCATTCTTTATTATTAAGAAGCTAGACTAAAATATATATAAACTGAAACTGTCGAAAATATATAAATAAATTCATTTCATCTTTTATATCTCTCTTTTAAAATCATATCGCAGACGCAATAATTGCGAGCCGCCGGCGTTAATTGAGATTGATTAGAATAAGAAGTAAGAGATAAATCGCGTTTTAAATATACAAAATTCATAATTAAAGCGCAGTTTCTTAATAAAATAAAAGAATTATATAATAAAAAAGAATTTTTAACAATCTAAAAAAGATTTAATATATGCTTAAGAGATTATTAAAGTCTTCTACTTAAGTAGAATAAACGCATTAATATCGCGTGCGATTAGTCGTAAGAAGTGAAAGAGATAAAAAGATAATTGATTTAGTTTATAATAATCGCATACGAGTTATCAGCGTGTTATAAGAAGTTGTTTATCTCATTTAATTTCCTCATCTAAATACTTATATTTTACGCGATAAGAATATATAAGACTCGCAGAGTAAAAGAAAAGTTGTAAGATAGAAGTATAAAACTAAGTAATTTTAAAAAAGATATCTCAAAAATTTGAGTAAATACACTCTTATATCTTAACAATATTATCATTATTATTCTTATTCTCATTATTATTAATAATAATAAGATTATCATTCTCGATAAGAGAATTTATCTATTTAATAAATTCTGCGTATAAAATAATAAGCGCTTCTAAAATATATGCGATCTATAATTAAGTTTTCTCAGTTATCTTAATTAAGACGAAGAATTTACTTACTTAAAATATATCGAGCAAGAAATTCTTAAGATATTTTTTAACACATTAATTAACAGCGTAAAATTGTTTAATAAGAAATTCAATATTCTTCTAAATCTCTTTCAAAATTATACTTATCTGAGCGAGATAACTTTAATATAAAGTCACTAAAGTAACAGTCTCTCTTTATAATTCTGAAGAAATCTGCGAATTCTAAGTGAAGAGCGCGAGAGAAAGAGAAAATTTATTACAAGATATTCACAAGAAGATTATCACTTATTATAATAGTACTAACAGATCACGCGATTTAACTGCGTAATATAGTTCACTAACTTCTTGATTATAATAATAATAAGGTGTTCAAGACATCTCTTATATTAATTATATTAACGCGACTTTAAAGAAGTTCTTAACTTTATAAATCATATATATTATAAAAAAGAAGAGAAGTAGACTTATCTTTAAATTACTTACGCGAGAAAGAAAGAATTATAAGAGTTATAAATTCTACTTACAATTAATATATAAGACATAATTAGTATATAAAGAATATATTACGAGTAATTAACATTTTAATAATAATTATTAAAGTTAGTAGAGTCGTGTCACGCGCGAAATATAAGATTCTCACAAAAAACTTTATTAAGCGAAAGCTTTAGTCTAAGAGATAGTGAGCGTGCGAGATATATAATATAAGTAATTTACAAGTTTATTTACATATTATAGAAGATTAGCACAGTCGCGCGTAAGTCACGAGCAACTTACAAGTATTAAGAATAATAAAGAAAAAGAAGAAAGACGTAAGAGAATAACAGATCAGCTACTTATATTAAAGAGTTATCTCTAAATATCGTAAGAGAAAGAGTCTTAATATTAGCGGGCGTGTTAAATATTTTGCCCGCGGAAAATATTAAAACTCTTAAAATTAAATACCGCAATCTTTAATAAAGAGTGAAGCGCAGTTACACACTCGCGACTCGCACGCCTGTTCGCGAAAGTAATACTCTAAGCTCTGAGAATAGAGTCTCTTTAAAAGAAAGAATAATTATTATACCGCGCCAAGATCTAACCCGTGCGTAACACACGCGTTAAGTCTGCAAACACATATAAAAAACTTTACAGTTTAAAACTTTAAATTCTTCATTATTTAACTTACAGAACATTGAAAGTGTCTTCTCTATCATCATTATTAATAAAGCTTTACGCTATGAGACGCATACTATTTATACGCTATATTATCACGTCACTTAATTTCTTGGCGCCCCTGATAATATAATACTTGAAGTGTTTATAACGCGTGTGAAACGCAGTCTTTTATTAATCTTTCTTTTAAATTCAGATTTAATAATATGCATTTTACAGATTTAGCGCAGTAAAATAGCGCGCGCTTAATAGATAATTAAGAATTTCTTTAATTAAGAATAATAAATAATAATTCTTACTCATTATCTGATTTAACTCTTAATAATCAATATATAATCACAGATTATTATTCTTCTTCTTTATAAAGAGAATAGAAATATCTATTAATAATATCGACTCTTAAATCTATTTCTTTCGCAAGTTATTCTTAAGATAATTATGTAGAATTCGCAGTTTAAATTAAGATAAGAGATATAATAATTTATAAGACACTGACTTCTCTTCTTCAATCTTAATTAAGTGTCGCACGTTATTCACCTGCGGTAGATGCTCATCTTTATTTTTGATAAACATATTAGAGAAGTTTTAATACTTATTAAACAGAATCAACTCTTTTAATTATAGATTCGCGAGCGAGATATTTGTATATTATAATGCGTCCTCAGATTATATAATTAACATCTCTATTTAAATAATATCATCTTAAGTTAGAAATTGCTTAAATATATTTATTATAATATTTATATATAACTCGCGATAGAATCACTTATATTCCGCTCAGTTCATATCTGAATTAATAATCTTTAATCACGATATTTCTAAAATCAACTTAAATCTCTTAAGAATAATTATATAATAGAAATATTGATTTAATTAAGATATATCTCATATATTAATCGCATGCGTTTTAATTAATTCTTAATTATATATAGTTATAAGATAATTATCTATATTACTCACATAAGTTACAGACTTTTATAGAATTATATTCTTCTTTAATATAATAATCTAAGAAATAAAGTTTTCTTGCGCTTTAAAGTTCAGTAGAACGCGTAATACGCGTTTCTTCTACGATATCTAAATCTCTATATTAAGAAAGATGCATTTCTCAGATTTAAATATAATTTTAATTAAGCTCAGTCTTAATAATTATAAGATATTAATAATTGAAACTAATCGTTTTTTATCTCTTTTTTATTTAAGTAATTAACATTATAATAATCTTCTTTATCACAGTTTCAGTAGATTGTTATAGATTAAGAATTAGTCGCAGTATCTTACTCGCGAGTTATCTGCGTTTTATTATCTTTTATATCTCGCTTTTTATCTTTAAAATTATCTCGCGAATCGCGATTAAATCACTTATAAGTTAAAAGAAAACTACTTCTTCTCAACTTACTTTTATTTATTATTAATGTGTGTGTATTTCATGCCGAGATTCTCTTTAAAAGAGTTGACTTATTTTAATTTGCGCAAGTAATCACTATATTAATATTATTAATTATAGATAAATCACGCACAATTTAATTATAAAGTTTAGATTACAGCGTATTAATTAAAATTCATATTCTTTACTGCTCAATAATTATAATGAGAATATTATTCTCTAACTCACACATATAAATATATATATCTTTATAAGTTTAACTCTCTTATTATCTTATCTTCTTTATTATTAAAGTTAATTTAAGAATATATTTATTCAGCATTTTAAAAAAATCTTTTAATTACTACTTAAATTTATTTTATATCTTAATAAGATTTACGTCTAACTAAATTCTTTAATCTCATAATTTCATGAGCATATTATAAAGATATTTAGCTGTAATATACACGCGAGTTATCTGCGACTTGTTTAACTCAATCTTTTAATAAATAATTTAGAATATCAAGAACTCTTTTAATTCTTTAATATTCTTATTATAATAATACACAAACTTAATAGATTATATATATTCTTTTATTTATTGAATATTATTATTCTCTAACAGTCTCACTCTCTTTAACATTTACTTTAATAGCGCAGTTATCTTATTTACGTCTCGTAAATTAGTTATAAGTTCTTTTTATAACTCTTTACGCAGCTGCATTAACTCGCGCTTCTTTCACTTACGCATTATATATAACTTAGCTCTTTAAATACACTCTTCAAGTTCTTTTTATATTAGCTCGATATAGTATATTAGTTCATCTTCTTTCGCAGAATAGTTTATATTAAAGAATTTCTCTTCGTCATTTTCGAGCTTAGCTTCGAGAAAACGCGGGATGAATATCTGAGAGAGCGCACTCTTCTTAGAGCGCGACACAGTCGTATCACTCATAACACGCGAGCGGGAATTCGCATCTTTAGTGTGATCTTGATCTTCAATCTTTTCACGCTCTCTCTGCTCTCGTTAGGCTGTACTACGAGTATTTAACGTCATTATCGAGCGGCTTTTCTACTTGAAAGGGTAGAATCGTTCGAAATTGTCAAAGGCGTTAAGAAATTAAGCGATATAATAATATAGCGTACAAATAATATACATCTCGCAGTGTAAAGCTTTATTAATGATGACGATAGAGAAGACACTCTTAATGTTTTATAAGTCAAATAATAAAGAACTTAGAGTTTCAGACTGCAGAGTTTTTCATGTGTGTTCGCAGGCTTGGCGCGTGCGTTACGCACGGATCAGATCTTGGCGCGGTATAACAGTCTTTCTATATCGATTTATGTTAAAAGAGATTTACTGAAATACAGAAAAACAGAAATTATATTATCAGAGTAATAGGAAAATCTTCTGCACTATATAATGAATTAAATCTTATTAGACACTTAAATATAACTCTCTTAAAATCTCTATATTGAATTTTGCGTTAAGCACAGTTTCACGAGCAGATATAGAGATATCAGCTACTTAATAACACGTTATAATGAATCATTCAGAGTAAGATATTATCTCTTATCTTCAAAATAGTATTACAGACGCTATTATTATAAATTCAATACTATCTACCGCCTGCGAAATCTGTGCGTTAAGCAAGATAACAGAAATAGTATTAAGAAGATCTGATAAGAAAGATTCTGCGAATAAGTCTCTTGCCCGCGTCTTATATAATCTAATTCAGCTATCGACGATCTATAATAATAAAAAATAGATCAGTCACTTTCATTACTATTTTACTGACATAAATTTCGTGTATACACACGCAAAAAAGTTATAGAGCGTTAAAATAGTCATTAAATTTCTTAATATAATAAAGACTTAATATAAACAAGAAATTCGCTATTTTCAGACTGATAAAGAGATCTTCTTAAATTATAAATATAATGAATTAATCATAAAAAGAGAAATTATTATAGAACGCTTAACGTCAGTTATTTAGACTCAAAATAACTTTATTGAGCGCTCTAAAGAGATGATTATATAGAAAGCTCGCTGTATATAAATAGTAAGCTCTTTATTAAACAATCTATAATCTGAAATTTTCAAAGTAGCAAGTTATCTTAATAATTATACGCTTAAATACTTTTTAAGCTGGAAAATATTTATTAAAACTCTTATAAATATAAAATCTGATTTATCTCATCTTTATATATATAGCTGTCAAGTCTATTCTCTGAATAAATATATTTCCCGTACTCAGAAGCTTAAGTTAAGAGCTCATATTAAACATCTTATTAATTACAATTTATTAAATATCTACAGAATCTAGATATTCAGTCAGAAGAAAGTGATTAAAATAAGAAATATTAAATTCAATAATTCTTTATTCTACAGCTTAGAAGATATTGATTTAGATCATTTTCTACGTAAGAAGATTAAGTAGATTATCAAAATTCTCGATATTCAGTTATTAAGCTCTCCCTCATCAAATATAGCTGTTAAGAATATCATTAACACTCAAAATAAGTAAATTAGCGCCTTCGCAGACACTGAATTCTTCACGCCCTTAAATAAGATGTTAACACTCTCTTCTGACTTAAATTTAATATTAAATCAATTATTTACATCTGATTCTACTTTTAAACTCTTTATTATTTCAAATCAGTTCGAGCAGATTAATAATCGTTTGTTAAATGTTTATGAAGAGCCTGCGCCTGATAATAAGCAGAATTCTTATTTAATAATCAAATTCAACCCTCAAAATATACTTTTAGAAGATGTAAAACGCACTCGAAAATTTACATATCACGCAGTTTACGCAGTGATTCTCAAATAGAGCTTTAAGCTCATCTTCTTCTACTCTATCTTCGCCTTCTTAATACAAGATTAAATTAATAAAAGAGAAGATTTACATCAAGATACACTATCTACTAAGTTAAAAGCGTAGAGACAGCTTATTAAATATTAATTTACAAGAGAATTTTAACAGACAACTTAAATTAAGATATAAGAACTTAAAAAAAGAGATATATATAAATAAATAAATAAAAATATCGATTTAAGAGTTAAATTCTTATTCTTAATATAAATATTTAAGTATAAATTTAATATAAACAATTATCTCAGCAAATTTAAGATTTAAATTTGCGTATGAGAAGATTTACAATTAATCAAGCAAGATACTTACGCAGTTATATTAACTGCGCGCACTTTTCAAGCTCTAATAACTTTAGTAGTCGCTTTTAATCTGAAAATTCATTAATATAATATTATTAACGTCTTTATTAATAATAAGCTAAATAAGCAGATATATTACTATTCTTCTAAGAACTTTTAACGCCCAAATTCAGTGTGACTTCTTTTCCGCGCTCTTTACAGTCTTAAGCAATCTTCATTCTTATAATATAATCATCTTAATACAGCTCTTAAAGAGCTAAATCTATATTCAGTATTAAATATTAACTGTCTATATACTAATAACCGTCTTCTAATGTTTTTCTATATTAATAATATTGTTATTCTTTATAATAAGAAGAATTTCAATCGTTTTCAGATCTTTAAAACAGCTCTTTTACGCAAATTTAAAATGAGATCTTTAAATAAGCTAAAATGATTTCTAGATATTTAAATTAAGTGAAATTAAGATACTCGAAAAATATAATTATATTAAGACTTATATATAACTAAAATCGCCTCAAAATTCAGTCTTCTTAACATTTTATAATCTTTAAAAAGCTTTATCTCTTTTATTAATATTTTTCTTTAAAATAATAACGCGTAAATCATCCCACAATAAATTCTCGCCTATCAATAACGCGTAAGCTCTCTGAATTTCGCAGCTGTTATTTCTCGATCTGATATAGTATTCTCTATCTTTAAATTATCTCAGTTTCTTATTAATTCATCTACAGCTTATTTAACTACCTTAAATTATATTATTTTCTATCTTTATATCTCTTAAAATCTAATAATTAAATACTCAGAGTATAATAATAATGAGCTCTTTAAATACTTAAGTGACGTTATCTTTACAGATGATTTAACTACTTATCACAGCTCCGATAAATATCTCTTTAAGCTGTATTAAAGAGTCATTAATTAGAGAGTTATTAAACAGAAAATAATTATTATATTAAGCATAGAAGTTGAGTTTCTATTACTATTTCTAATCTCTCAAGAATTACTGTAATAAGAACGCTTTTTTCGAGTTATATAATTTAATATCGAGCAACAGATTATCATTAACTATAATAATTAATAGATTATCTAAATTATTAAAAAAGAGGCGTTTAAGCTAAATATTAAGCTGCGTTATATTAATATACATCAGCACTAACTTCGTCAGAAGATTCAAGCTAATTGAATAACTATTAAATGAGTTTTAACAACTGAAATGTTTGTGAATGATCTCATCAAGACTCTATTTATTTAAAAGCATGCTATATTCATTCGACAGCTAAATCTAGTTGATATATTAGATAGACTGATCTGCATTAAAAAGAAGAATCAGAAGAATAGCGAATAACTCTATATCATCACTCACGTTATCACTGACGTCATCGACGATGATAATATAAAAGCCTGCTCTATCTCTTATTCCTTCTTCTTTTTCTTTAACAGAGAGAACTTAACAGAACGGATGAGAAGTATAATAGCGCCGACATTGATTTTTAGCATAAAAGCGGACATTAGAAAGCATTTCTACGCGTTTCTAAATCATTCAAGATCTGATCCACTCATTTAACGCTATTTCGCGTTATTTCGACTCATATCCAGCTTCAATTTCGCCCGAAATGGAAGCTGAGGAGATGTGTCAAACAGCCTAGGTCTCAGAGCGTCCATTGGTCAGGTTTCGGCTAGCCTGCGCCCTATCCAACCGCCCTGTCTAACAAGGCTATTTCGAGCGTTTTCTTGAGTATATAACACTCATTCTACGCGCAATTCTACATAGATTTAGACAGTCAATTCCATCAATTCAACAAACATTCTGCTAGCTTTCAAAGCTGATTTGTCTGACAGATCTCGACCCGTCAATCATAATTGACTATAAGACTTTTAACCATTTATAGCACCTTTCCATTGCAGAAATCTCTTTCTAAGATTATAAGACGGTCGTATTATTTGTTCGAGGTGTTGTATGTAAGACTGGCAGTTGAGTGGGATGTGAGAAATAGTGATATTGCGTAGCTGAAGCGCTGCGCAGTCTGTCAGAGCATACTCTCACAGGTATCTGAAAAGAGTTAGAAGTAATGTGGAGTCAGCATAGAGTAGCAACATCATCTATTGATAATAAGACTATGCGTTACAGAAGATAGAAAGGACAGCGCAGTCAAAGCGTACTTGACTCGGAAGGGTTACATAAGCAACGCGATACCGCATTAGTCCTCTATCATCTTTTGGGTCTTACACAGTCGGACTGCTATCTACCAATCTCTAGTGGAAAGAGAGCTGGAATCTATCTTATTAATATATAAAGATCTTCAAGATAATAAGATAAAGCAGTTATTGCTATCCCGCAGTCAAGATACTTTGGCTATCAGTCCTGGTGAGAAGACCTTTGGTGGGCGACATCACAGCGATGTCGCCAAGACATCCCACACCAACGGAGCGTAGGCCAAAGGAGCGTAGGCCAAAGGAGCGTAGGCCAAAGGAGCGTGGGCCAAAGGAGCGTAGGTTAAAAGAAGGCACGCCAAAAGAGCGCACGTTGAGGCAGCGTAAGCTTAAAAAAAATTTAGCTCGTAATACTGCTTTAGAAAGTACTATCGTTAAACTTTACGATTTTCCTATCGACGGTAGGGAAAAAGGTGACTAGGACTCTCCCCCAGGGACCTTTTCGAAATACGTCGCCCCGGCTCACCCAGCCGAGATGAGCCAGGGTGAGCTGGGGTAAGCGCAGGTGACTCGACTCAACCATAAAGTGGCGAGCTCACTTGCTAGATCGGATCAGGTCGAAAGGCCTTCGGACGTACATATTCGGGTTAAAAAACAAGGTATTTAAAAACTTTCACCAAACAAATCTTGATTAAATCAAGAGCGTGATCATTATTGCTATTGCTCTGGTTATCAAGAAAAATATCTGGGTGATCTATCCTCATATCTTACACGCGGTCAAGGCGAGCGAGAATCTCATCCGTGAATTCAACGGCATCAGCGCTGTAGAGAGTTTTTATAATTGATCTTGTGTCGGGCAAAGAAAGAATGTATACTCCGTATACGCTTCTTGTTATTGGCGTTGGGTTGCAGATGGCACAGACGATCAGCCTCATTGTAATCATCTCACATCAAACGGCCATACTTTCCTCAAGTACTCTTCGCTCATTGATTGATCATCGGGGCTTTCAGCAGTTCCCCCAGCCCGAACCAATCCATCAAACGCGTCCTTGGGAGCTACTTTGGTTGCTTCCCACGAGCGTGTCGGGACCCATCCATCAGGTGTAGTGTCCAACGGGGACATCAGCCTTCTTATCAACTGCTACGCTGTCACGCAGGTTTTGAATTCTTTCTGATGGACGAGCAATTCGTCCGATGTGGGGAGCAGGTCTGGGCAAGAATTCGCGAGACGGAGCTCCTTCCAGCAGTTCGAGATTTTAATCAGCTTCAGCCTCCAAAACCACAGCACTGCGGCTCCATGTTCAGTGACTAGCTCTCTTGCATAGTAGGAATCCGAATCTCGGCCCAGACAGTTGCAGCCTAGACCATATGCAGGCCAGGCGCGAACGATGCATAAGTCAAAGAGCTGTTGCCTAATTCATGACAAGAGCCTCGCCTGTTTGCTCTTCGTTCCACACCCCATCTGACGAGGAACAATTTGGCAACGCTCTCTTTCACAATTGAGCCTCCTCAGTTAAGTCGAAGTTACCATTGAGGATTATGGCTGCAGCTGATGTGCTATCATCTTTAGTGAAATCCACACAAGAAGCCTGGCCTTGCGTAACTCACCATTAACATCACTCTGCTCAGCCATGCCGACAAACGAGGATAAATGCACACAAAATATGGTCCACTAGGTCTGTGGACCTACTTTGCCCGACGAATTCCAAAAGTGCTCCAAACATAAATATACCGATGCAAGGTGTCCCTCGAAAGTTTTGTACCTAATCCCAAAGCGTCCGCAAGCTTTTCGGCAAGAGTTTCTTTTTCCTCCACTTTGCACTTTTCGTAGTCATTATCGCCCACACATCTCGAATCTTCTAAATCCACGATTCTCACGCCGTCGCCAATCAGATTATTGAGTTTGTGTAAGTCACCATGGACAATGCCACACGCATGCAGCTGCTGTAGAGCATTTTCGCCGGCTAAAAAGTCTTCAGCCCCTAAGTAGCGACCTTCGAGTCGTTCCAGGAGAAACCCCCTACTCGATCCTGAGATTCTTCATACACATAGCCGACAAATCTTGGTGAAAGTATGGGCTTTTGGTCCATAAGAATCCCATAAGCTCTGATTTCGGTGTTCAGACGTGGAAGTTCATGTCAAACCGAGCAATTTTCATCATATGCTCACGCCCATTTAGAGATATCAATGAAGTTCTCTCGTTGATTCGCCGAATTCTTTCAAGATTCAACAGGTTGTAAGACTGGTCGAAGGGAATTGAGATCGGGGTAGCTGGTCAGCCGGTGTGGTTGAAATGTATTGGCTTTGCAGGCGAAATATTTCAATATCTTCAGATCTCAAGTGTCCTCCAATCACCATTCCATGCAGGTAGCTCCCGCAATTTCGGAAGTACCCTTTCACTGTCTGTTTGATCGCTTTCAGGGATGAAGTCCAGACAGAAATGACGAATGTAAACAATCCGGTCGCCTCGTCGGAATCGGTAGAGTGAATCGTCGGGGCCTGGCTCGAAGGACAGAGCCATCTCCTTCTCGTTCATTGTTTTATGGAGCAAATATTCCCGCTTTAGCCTGAGCATCCTGCTTGGCTGTCATGGCACGGGCCAGTAAAGGACGCGACTGAATTCTGGTCTTCAAGAAAAAAAATCTAGAGATGCAAGGGCACCACCATACAACGTAGCCTGTTAGGTTTTCTGGTATAATTATCTCCTGGCTCGTCGAACGCCTCGACGAATTTCTCGGTGTGCGATACTCCGTATTGCTCGAGCCGCACTCTGGCTTTCGTGACGGCGGAGATCTTTTAGACGGGCTGAAGTGAGCGGAAGTTTAGTCGGCAAGTAATCAGGTAGATACCCTCGCTGCGAATGCGGCGAAAGAGGGTGTGGATGGTATGCGCGTCAAGGGGCGTATACTCGGCTCGGCATGTTGGATGATGTTTCTGAGGCGGTCGATGGCGACAAGAGGGGTTGTACGGCGGAAGAGGAGGCGGCGGGGAGACTGGGTCGGAATCACCGGAAGCTTGCTACCAACGTCCCCACTAGGAAGGTGACCTCCTCTGATAGGTGGAACGTCAAATTATGTAATCCAAAGGCTTGGCACTCTTGAAGTTCTATTTTGCGTACAATTCTGCTTCACACACAATTTTACCATTGTTACTGAAGCCGCAATATGACCGACGCCGTCGCAAGAGTCGAGACGATATTCCGCAAGTCTCGAGGGGACTGTTTGGGCCATGGGAGTAGTGGAATTGTGCTCACAGTCAACTCTGATATCGTGGTCAAGACCGCTTGCAGATATGACACGCATCCCCCAGGATACGCTGAAGAGGAGCGATACAGTTTGACGCGTATCAAGCAAGAGAGCGCTGTGTTTGATATCCTCGAGAAACCTGAGAATTGGCACCCCAATATTGTTCTCAGCTTCCTCCACGCGCCTGACTACATATTCATGGAACGAGTAACCGGTGATCTGGTTGATTATGTGACGGGGAACTTCCCAGTACCCTTATGTACTACATATCGATTCTTGCGCGACATCGTCAATGCGGTCTCTTGGCTTGGACAGATGGCTATCCTTCATGGCGATGTGCGTCCTCCCAATGTCCTTATTGATGGTAAGGGTCACGTCAAGCTCTGCGATTTCGACAACGCTTGCTCGTTCGGCCAATATATACAAGTCGGGAACGCCCCGTATTACGAACAGTCCGACACAGGGAGTTTCGGGATTGCAGGACCCGAAAGCGAACAAGGTGCTATAGGTTGTTGCGCGTATTTTATGAGTACTGGGACGGAACCTCAAGATAGATCTCACAGCACAAGTCAAATTCCAGTATTTGGTGCAATCATTCGCAAGTGTTGGGATGGACGATATCCATCAATCGCGGAGCTCGGCAAGGATATGATCGCCGGCATCGATCAGCAGGAATGTCAAGTTTGCCAGGCAATCTGTGAACAAGGAAGCTTAATGACAATTGAGCACTATCAAAAGAGGGTAGCAGAATGCCGGAAATATCTATCGCTTAACGGTCTTGTGGCTGAGGAAACGTCGTCGGATTCACCATCAAAGACCAGAGCGCTTCCGTCGCCACTTCACTTCAATCCATCGAATGACAATAGCAAACTGGAAATATATTCTCTGGTAGAGTATGAAGACTCGGAGACATTGGCGTCTTAACAAGCCTGTCCTACTCCACCATCAGAATCAAGTCCGGAGAATGTATTGTTGACCATTGTGGATGTATATTCCTTGATTCAAGCAATTTGCACAAGGCTCCCTCTTGGTCGTTCCCTTGATATTGTGGTTGTCGGTATATTGTGCGCAGTCGCTGCCCCGCTCGAGAGCCGCTGAGCATTGCACTACCTTAGGTCCCAAACTAGTCTCATGACCACAAAGATACTTGTTCTTTGGGAAGGTTTTTTCGCACATCGTAGACTGTTCGCATGGAAAGCGTTAGGCTCTGAGTTTCTAACGAGAGCGACTGGACGTACCGACCGATCCGCCGGTGCAGTACCACGGGTGACTGAGCGGCTTCTTCTGATTCAGGGCTTGTCTGGCTGCTGGCAGAATGTGAGAAGTCTGTATGCCTAGGTGGCGGAAATCTGACCGTTTCGATCCGTGTCGGTGCTCAGTATGGAGCGCCCTGTGCTACAATCTGTATGATGCTAGATGATTAGGAGGGCAGAGAAGTGTCAGCCAGCCTGCGCCTCAGGGCGTCCATTTGATGATTGAGTGTATAAAGGAAGGAGCTATCTGCGCAAACTAGCAAGGAAGAAGGAGATAGGCCTGTGCTGAGTAAGCCGCCAAGGAGGACCTACAACCCCATTGGCCTCTTTTCAGCCAAGCCTGCGCCTTGCCCGACAGGCTATTTTGAGCGATTCCCTTGATATATAACACTCATTCGAAGAGCAATTCTAGATAGATTCGAAGGCAGTTGATTCTGTCCATTTACAGTCAATTCATTCAACTCTACAAGCATTTGTAGCTTGTTCAAAGCTGTTCTAGCCCATTTGCTTGACAGGTAAAGTCTCATGCGCTGTCCTGGGCCGCCGTGCCACTTGGGGCCTCATCGCTGGCGTGACCCGGTTGGCAAAAAGCATTATAAGTTGAAAACACATCGCGCTCAAGAGTCTCATCAGACATGTGGAGCAAGGCGGTCAACTGCGGACTCACGATGATGCCCCCGAAGATACCCGGCAGCAGTTCTACGCCGAGGAGCCGCAAAGGCTCGAAAGGAAACAGGATGCTAACACTATGTCTTCATCAAATATGCCTCCTATTAACATCACCAATGTGCTGCCTGCAGTCTCCCCCAGCCATCTCTACCGGTCTCACAGGTTAAAACACCGGCTTCAGTCTCCCTGTCGAATCCGACCCCGATTAACCGTCTCGATATTCCCGGCCTGCGCGATGTCGCCGTGAGGGAATACAGTGATTGGCAACAGTCCAAAGTCCATGACGAAATATTCAGAGTTGAGTTCAGAACAGCTTGCGACACAGTTTTGGCAGATGGCCTAGATCTGGAGCAGGTTCATGAGGACCAAGATCCCGATTTCTGAATTCAAAAGGGTGTGAAAAGAGGCGTTGCTCGGCGTTTCATAGATGACATTGAAGACTGGGTCAAGCGTTACAAATGTACTCGTGATGTGGAAGATTTCGAGTGAATGCGTAGCGGTGACGCTACAACTAAGACTACTAGATCGTAACTTGTGCTGCTAGAGTTCGGCCAGACGCAGGATTTGATTGAGGGTGCGTTCGTGTTCAAGGAGCCGTGCGTACTTGGCCGCCCTTCTCACCAGAAGCAGGAATATGCTCTCAACTGCACTTAGCAAGAATAATACCCCCAAGCCCGATCACAAGCTCGGAGTACCGCATGATGAGAGCCATGGACCAGACTCCCACAGAGATGAGGGCGCGATGGAGTATGTGAACGTGAGCAAATGCCATATATGCAACAAGGAGATAGGCACAGATCCGCGAGAGAATGGGAGCATAGATAAGGACACAGGCAGGGTCAAAATCAGGACCACAGCCAGATGCTGTGGTGTCTGTGTCCAGAAGCACAAGCTTGATGGTTTGATCCTGATCCTGTACTGATGTGTCTACCTGATCAAGTATCGTCATCGGCTGTCTGCGTCTGTGGATATCAATATGGTAGCAATTGATCTGTGAAAACGCCTGTTGGATCCCAAGCTTGCTTCAATTTCCTCAAACGAGCGAGCCGCTCCGTGCCCCTGTATCGGTGCTCAATGGGCCCAGCTCTGGTGCCGTTTTGAAAATCAACCAAATCTGCCAGATTCTGGCCAGAGCGCGTGACGACCTTGGAGCGACTTCTAGGGTCCGTGTGCCATATGAGATTATTCCTGGAGCAGGCCCGGCTTTTGAAGGTGTGTACGTACTGCCAGTATCGGATGTCGTGATGGCTCATAGCAGAGTCAAATCGGGGCGGCTTCACGGGCCTTGAGTCCCACTGGAAGTTGAACGCGGTGTTGATCGCATCGGGACATTCCGCTACCATTTCTTTCCACAGAGAAATGGTTTTCATAAACGAATCCGCCTCGAAGCGGCGGAGGCCCACAACGCCAAATCGCTTGAAGTCGCCCTTGGCACCCATTGCCGCTCGAGCGTCGCTGGCGTTCTGGATTGGTACCTCGGCTCCGTTGGCAACGATAGGCTGAAGATCGTACAAGGGCTTGAATGCCTCTTGCGCATCTTCAGGGTCGCCGGTAAGCCTGGCCGATATGACGAGAGACGGCTGCCGTACTGGCGGCGGAGCCATCACCATCATTAGACCGGAAGTCTCATAGCGATTGTCATCCATCAAGGCCTTCATTGTCGAGCATACCTCTTCGGCACGGTCAAGAGGGAAAACGAAGATGCCCGCCCATATGACACCCTTGTCGTTTCCGAGGACTGACAAAGGTTTGGCGTCTATGACGAGCTGCGTGACGAGGCCAAAGAACTGACCTGCACCACGAATGGCCCATAAAAGGTCCGGGTGCGTTTCCTCGGCCACATCCACAAGATCCCCCTTTGCCGATATCAGACGCGCCGAGACGATCTGATCGGATCCGAAACCAGTTACAGAAGAAGTAATCGAAGCTCCCCCTCCAAGGAAGTAGGGGATCGCACCCACAGTGTTACCATTCCCCAAAGCTGTAAAGAGCGAGTCAGCATCCTGCCAACGGGTAAGTTGGCCGAGGTCAGCAAGGTCGGGTTGACGCTGTTGTTGCAGGATGTGCCCAGAATTTGCATTTGCGTACCCGTACACATTCCCGCCTCTGCAAGACGGACCGCTACCTCTTTTGACAGAACGCTGCCTCTAAGTGTTGCCGTATGAGAGTCTGTATGGACTTCTATTCCAGAGTATCGACTCAGATCAATGATGACGCCGTTCTTGCCAATAGTGGACCATTCGCTGTGACCTCCACTTCTCGTCACGAAAGGCGTGGACGACTTGACCGCCCATTGCACCTGTATTGCCTGTTAGGCTGTCGTGATCGGGTTTTCGCTTGAAAAAGACTCTACCGTCTTCTGACAATCATCTTCGGACGTTGGAAGGATGATCGCTGCCGGTGTTCTCAGGTTGATCTCAGTCCATCGCTTCAGGCATTCTCTAAACGTCACGTCGTCGGGATCCGTCAAGATCTCGGAGCTTGACGACAAGGCGTCCTTCAGCGAAGCAATCTGAGAGAGGACAGACATGGTCACGAGAACCCGGAAGAGTTGACAAAGGACTTTCGAGTACTGCGCTTGAAGTGAACCCTGCGTCCGGAGAACAAGCTGTTAATTCTAACTTCTTTGGAGAGCAGCGGAATTCTCTTCAGGAAGATGTCAAGGTGTCAGTCTCCACTCGGGGCAGAGTGCCTAGAATCGGGCTTACGTGAGAGTGGGGCCCATAACGTGAGTTGGGAGTTGGGAAATCATTAAAGGATCCTTCCATGAGGGATCGGCAGAAAGAGGAACGCGGAGTGAGCCCACGACGCTGACTACGAGCGTCAAAAGGTACCTGGATCGTGAGTGCTCGACTCCCCCATGAACGTAAATTGGCGAGACAAAAGGTAGACTGGTGAGACGCTTGGGATTTCAGAGCAAGAACCAATGCAGAGCTTGAAGAAATTGTTCAAGGAGCTGCGGCTCGAGGAGGGCAGCTCGGTTTCAGTATAGTCTTACGGAGCGATCGGGGACTCGAAGAGAGTTTGTATCCGCCTATTCAGGCATTGCTTATCTGGTTTAGGCAATTCATTGGTTACGATCTCAGTGACCAGTTCCCGTAAATAGAGACGTCTTTCTCCTCCACCATCTTGACCGAGAGCAATGTGGATTACAGTGAATACAATTTGAAATGGTGATAACAAACTTGTTCCGAAGAATCGAGCAATACATGGTCTAAATCCCAACATTAGCTATAAACAGTGTGATAATGCTTTGAGCACGCGTGGAGAATGACAGGCCAACGTACATGTGGAGCAGGCTGAAGGTCAGAGCTGGGCTGATCAGCTCACGACAACGGCAAGCTATCGAGATTCACCTCTGCTGATGTCAAACAGCTCAGGCTTCAGGGCGTCCATTTGTCAGGTTTCGGCTAGCCTGCGCCCTGTCCAACAGGCTACTTTGAGCGATTCTCTTCATATATAAGCTCTATCTTCAAGAGCAATTCTACATTGATTCTTCGTCCATTACACGTTCATTCACTGATCCTCTAAACTAGTTCGCGACACACTACCATTATTCAGCCCAATTAATCGAATCATTCAAATCGCAAGTAAAGATCATGTCTTCAAGTCTTAGTGATCTTGAAAAAAAACTGTCTGATTTGCACGCCAAGCGCAATTATTGTGATAGGCGGATTTTGGCATACACTGAGCAAGAAAGACGGAAGAGCCGGCAGAGCCGGGAATTCGATACCACAATTGGATCTCTGACTAAGTTGAAAAGAGAATTACAAGAGAGCATAGACAAAGCACAGAAAATCTATAACAGAGAACAAAGCGATGCACATCAAAAACATGATGGAGGACAACATCAAACACCAAAAAAGCCAGGCGTGAAGGCAATATTGAGGAGGGGTATCTTTTTTAAGCCTGTAGGCGTCTAAATAAAGATATCTACACTCCCAAAAGCCTCAATGGGGTAGACCGTTTTGCCTGCTACAAGCGTGTCATTCTGTCAAACAGTCTGCGTCTCAGGGCGTCCATTGGCCTGGTTTCGGCTAGCCTGCGCCGTGTCCAACAGCCTGTTTTGAGCGATTCTCTTGAATATATAACACTCATTTGAAGCGCAATTCTAGACAGAGTCTAGGCAGCTGGTTCTGTCCATTTGACCGACAATTCACTCAATTCTACAGACATCAGAGCATTTTAGGCCATTTGTCTGACACATCCTCAGTAGCTGGGCGTTCCCAGTTAAATCGAGAGGGATTATGGAATTTGCGCCCGAATCAAGTATCCCCGTATCTCATAGCTCATAGCTCTGTTGATCCACTGCAAATGATGACAGAATGATGGGTTGATCATTTTGAGCTTTATCAAACAGCTCACGCTTTAGGGCGTCCATTGGTCAGGTTTCGGCCAGCCTACGTCCTGCCCAACAGCCTGTCCAACAGGCTATTTTCAGCGATTCTCTTCGTATATCAGCACTATCTCCATGAGCAATTCCACATAGATTTTGGGCAGTTGATTCTGTCCACAGACAGTCAATTCATTCAATTCTTCAGACCTTCCGAGCATTCTAGGCCATTTGTCTGACAGCCAACAACAACAACAAGGTTGACAACAATGCAGAAGTTTGTTTGCAGTGTGTGAGTTCTTGTCTGCGTATTTGAATTGGCAGGACAGACTGGAAAAATTGCAGCTTGATGTCACGTGATACGGTATCGCTAGTGGAGTGATTCAACACAATGTCATTTCAATCACCGTAACTCAAACTGTCATTCCACCCTTTCGCACACAGCATTTTGCGGACTCATTCAATTGAAGCTTGGAGAAATAATCATCAGCTCTTTCCTTCTCTTCTCTAGAGTAGTCATACATTGGCATATTTTGCCTGTTCTGAGCAAACGTCTTCTACGCACTTTCTGACTGGTCGACTGCCCCTCGGCTGCCATTGCTCTTCGTAGGCACCATCTCCATAGCTGCACCACAACCTGTTTCTGTGGCACGCTCTATTCCCTTTTTCGAGGCTTCGATTGCCTTCCTCTCCGCCTTGTGCTTCTTCTCCTCGTACCAATCTCTATCGAAGTCATTCTTCCACAGAAAGTTGAGGCCAAGCACGTAGAAGAAGACGGGGAAGAGGAAGCCGACGGCGGGCAACCAGAAAGCCACCCGCACGCCAAACGTATCCGCAATAATGCCAAAAACAGGGGGTCCAACCGCTCCACCGCAGATGCTCATGATGAGGACGCTTTCCCCGAGTGACGAATGCTGTGCTAGGTCCCTTACACCGGTGGCGAAGATGGTAGGAAAGATAGGTCCTTCGGCAAACATTGCCAGCTTCAACATCAGGATGCCAGGATACCCAGTGACGCTGGTAGCGATACCGACAGTACCGACAGCCAGAGCGACGAATAGCAGAAGCGAGATCCTGGGCTTGATCCAGATGATCATGGCGACAAAGACGTAGCGTCCGACAGCAAAGAAGGTCTGTGCCACCGAGAGGAAGTTCTGTGCCTGTACTCCCGTCGTCTTTCCTGGTCTCACCGTCCGGGAGTATTCGATGAAGAACTGTGCGACAATGACCTGATTGGAGAGATTGATGAAGTTTGCGAACCAGGCGCACCAGAGTCGACGATAGGACCAGATTGGGTGAGAGAAGAACCGGTGAAGCCGTGAGCGGGAGACCACTCGAGCCGCATTCTCATCAACAAAATACTTCTTCTCTTCGATCTCAGGCACGATAGAAGTACCGAAGAAGATCCCCATAAACACAACCGCCAAGCCGAGAACACCATATCCAACACCATTGTACAACGTGATGACGGACGCCATCTTTGCATCGTTGTCAGCACCGTCCGGCACCGCCTGCGCAGCCACAAGAGGCGCGATAATCGTTCCAATCGCAGCAGCCCCCTGAGCAAATACCAGTCTCCGCTCCGCAGTTCCAGGGGGCCCAACTTTAGCCGCATAAGGATTGGCCGCGCGTTCCAAAGTCGAAACCCCCATCCCAACAACAAACATAGCGGCCACCATCGCGCCAAAACTCTCCCCCTTGGCCGCTCCCCCCATCGCGAAGTTTCCCACCATAAACAGCAATAGGCCGACCACAAAGGTGCAGCGGTATCCCCACCTCTTGATCATGGGTCCAGACATCGGCAGCGGACAGAGCAGGTAGGCGGCATAGTAGCCCGTGGCGAGGAGGGCGGCGTGCTTGCGCTCCAGGCCCATGATCTCCCGGACGTGGAAGTTCATGGTGTCGAGGAGGCCGTAGGCGAAGCCCCAGAGGAAGAAGAGTGAGGACACCACCGAGACGGCGGACCATTGGCGGGAGGGGTTCAGGGTGGGCAACGGGTGCCGGTGCTGGTAGTCGAGCTTCTGGAGGGAGGAGAAGGAGAAGAAGGAGAGGACAGTGGCGGGGAGAGAAGAGAGGAGCATCTTGGTCGTGCCGGCGAAGGAGTTGCTGGAGGGTTCGCCCTTCCCACGAGATGAGAGGACAGTTCTTGGGGACTGTGAAGGTAGGTCGACGAGTCCACCGACTCTCACTCCAGATTTTCGACAAGAGAAGAAGCAGTAGTATACGACAATGGGAGAAGTATATATATATTTTGAAAAGAACCTGGTGAATCACTAGAGTCCTCTTCAAAAAATCGAGTCTGACATGGATAACACAGCCCGATCCCCGAGCGATCCACCACTTCTTTCATATACCTAAAGCGTGAGCACCCTTCCACCCAGAAAACCGAGATACATATACTACCGAGGACCTCCACCATCTACCATTCCCATGGG
>JAABUK010000823.1_pt1 | contig 62563 bp, 87 predicted proteins | sample 5559141 | NCBI WGS metagenome assembly JAABUK01 (sample SAMN10711869, study PRJNA513367) | rock metagenome | isolation source: Antarctica rocks | place: Antarctica: Victoria Land, Pudding Butte nord | collected 2016-01-03
TAGTCACTTGCATTGCATGCTACTCAGCATTTGCGCTGATCCGCATGTCACAAGCCATTTTAGATGTGGCTATGCTGCAGGACATGGCCTCAGCAGCATGAAGCTAAAGAGTTGCATCCTTTTTCCGCGCAGGATACCATCTTGAGCGTGCCTGCAGAATCCATATTGCACGCAGCCAAAATCCACCTGCATGCATGCCTGAGACAATTTAATGACCTGACGTCGTCTTATTTGCAACACATGCAAAAATGTGCCCTGGAAAGTGCGTCTGATCCGATCTACCAAGGGATCGGCCACCCCCCACCCCGCCTGAGCAGGCTTAGTAAAATTGAGTCTAGTGCCGTTCATGATGCTTGCCGCAGAGCACTTCTTCGACCTGGTGCCGAAAGCCACTCCCGCTGTTGTCGCTGCACGCTTGTGCCAGCTGAAAACATTGCTTGACTGCCGCCATGCGACGGTCGTGAAGCCAGTCAAAGAGCAGGATGATCCGGCAGCTGTGGCTGTTGACAGCAACGCTGGTGGCTGCATTGTCGCTCGCTGAGGGGTTTAAAGATCAGGACTTCAAGGCGAGACTCGATGTCGGCCTTAACCCGTCTGCGTTGTCATGCACACTTTCAAGCCATTGACCGATCTGCATGTGATGACCTTCGGTCTCATATGCATTCTCCATTGCCCTGTTTGAACAGCATGCAGTACTTGCTTGCAGCATAAATATAGCATAACACTCTGATCTGAATACAGAAGTGTGAAAACTCCGCGTTTTGCAAGCGTCTGAGAGGAGTGCAAGGACAAACCTGCTCAATACCCCCAAGCAGCGTTGTCGTCAAGGGATCTGCTGTACAAGCTTTGCTGCAATGCGGAGACAGCAAAGAAGAGCTAGACCTGACACTGACAGCATATGACAGCATTGCTCGACTGCATGTCAATGAACGAACATCAGGCAAACAGCGATTTCAAGTGCCTCATGCACTGCTTCCAGATGTTGACAGCAAGGCCACCAGCTGGGGCCAACATAAGAAATCCAGCAACAGCCTTCGCTTGAAGCTTGGGCAAGCAGACGTCACACTACAGTACAGCCCCCTGCAGCTAGATATCGCAGTTAACGGCAAGGCTGCCATTTCATTCAACAGCAAGAATTTGTTCAACTTTGAACACCTGAGACAGAAACAGGTCAGTCCACGCACCCACAAGTTACACAGCTGATGCAGTGTACGAAGTGCTTACTGCCACAAGTTACAGCAGTCCAATGCCATATGCAATGCCAGAGATGACGTCAAGTCAGCTTTCGGCAAAATTTGGTTGATTCAACTGTTCTTTATTTTGACTGTAGGAGGGCGATCCTGAAGGGTGGTGGGAGGAAACCTTCAAGAGCCACACAGACAGCAAGCCCTATGGCCCAGAGGGCATCTCTTTCGATGTCACCTTTCCACAGGCACAGCATGTATATGGTCTGCCTGAGCATGCTACAAGCTTTGCTCTCAAACCCACCACTGGTATGTTGGCTGCAGCAAGGATAGCCTCTGGCCTCTAGGGTTATGCCTTTTGACCCTGAGTCAATAGCCAGAGCATGCATGCACCTGCTCTCAGCAGCTTGCTTTAGACTGCATCGGCCACAGTCTTTGAGAAGTGATGCAGAAGCCAGTTGGGCTCTGCCTGACAGGCTGCACAGTTGGTATTGCCACATGCACTATTTCAACATGAAGTTTCCTGGGCCGCGTGAGTGAATCTTCAACACGTGTTGATGACAAGGCTGCAGTGGCTGCTTCACTGTGCAGGTGACAATGGATCCCTCTCGGACCCATACCGGCTGTACAATCTGGATGTCTTTGAGCATGCTGCTGATTCACCGTTTGGTCTCTATGGCTCCATTCCCTTCATGCTAGCCCACAAGCCTGGCCTGAGCGTGGGCGCATTCTGGTAAGTCATTCACCAGAATGGCCGACTTGATTGCACACTGTCTGCCTGAGCAATTATTGGCCTGCTTGTCATCATGTATTCTGGTTAGTACATGGTTGCATTGCATACAACATGCAGATTTGCAGATTTGCACCGAAGCATTGTATTGATGCCCATAACATCACCATCTCAGCAGTACATACCTGGCATCACTTCAAAGCAGCTCCCAATGAAGCTGATGCCCTTGCAAGCCATGTGGCAAGCAATCAGCAAAACCAAAAGAGTGTATAACAGTCATGGAGTGCAGGCTGAACGCCGCTGAAATGTTTGTGGACGTGAGCCAGGAAGGGGACAGCACAAGCACCAACTGGGTTGCTGAGAGTGGTGTCCTAGACCTCTTCCTCCTGCTGGGGCCCACACCTCGCCAGGTGGGGATAGCAAAGTCAGAGAGTGTTTGCTTTACATGGTAGCAACCATCTCTGGCCCTGGTTCCTTGTCCCAGCCTGCCTGCACTGCATGTCAGGCGCATAGCAGAAATGATGCTATTCAGCAGTGCATGCTTGGTGTTTGACAGCACATTGTCATCATGAGCATTCCTATACACAAAACAGCTTGTGAGCAGCACAAATGTGCACAGGCATATGCCAACACTGTGCAACCTAAGCTGCCTTCCACAAGACGCATCTGTAACTGGCCAATCGCTGTACTCAAACCTGCAGTGTATCATGTGTTTGGACCGCAAAAGATGAAATCAATGCCGCATGCAGGTGTCTGCACAGTATGCCAGGCTGACAGGGACAACAGCCTTGCCGCAGTACTTCTCCATAGCTTACCACCAGTGCCGATGGAACTACCGGGACCAGGCTGACGTTCAGGCGGTCAATGCCGGCTTTGACGAGAATGACATGCCATATGATGTCATCTGGTTAGACATTGAGCACACAGATGGCAAAAGGTGACATGCATATGCTACAATAAAGAAGTTGCACAAGCAATCATGTGCACATGCAACCGTGAAATTAGGGCACAAGCAAAGCATGTGTGGTCAACATGCCTGCATGGCTTTGTCATTCTCTCATACTCAGCTTTAGCAATGTTGCATGCTGCTTTATAAGATGGGTGTGCCAAGTGCATGCAGGAGCCATGCTATGAGGCATATCATAAGGCAGCAACTTGCTTGACCATGCTTCAGCAGCAGACTTGCACCTCACCAGCACGCAGCCTGCACACCCATGCATGCTGCAGACACATGCCAGATGTTTAGCGTTACTGACACCATCTCATCTTGTTGGCAGGTACTTCACCTGGGACAAGCACTTCTTCCCAGACCCAATCGCCATGCAGGACAACCTGGCTGCTTCAGGGCGCAAGCTGGTGACCATCATTGACCCTCACATCAAACGTGACTCCAACTACTACATCTACAAAGAGGGCCAGGAGAAGGGCCTGTATGTGATGAACAAGGACAAGCAAGAATTTGATGGGTAAGGCAACACCTATGACATGTGATCAGTGTTGCCGTGTAGTTAAAAACAAAGCGCATTGAGAGTCATGTAGAACAGCAAGGGGCCTGCTGGCTGTTGCATGGAGGTCAGGCTGTAGTACGTTAAGCAATAGAAGTTGCTCAATGCTTGCAGAGAAGTGTCAGTTGAGTTGCTGGAAAGCAATGCTGCCTATCTTGTCTGCCGCGTGTCTGTTGCTCTCAAGTCATCTTGTTTTATGTTGGCAATGCTGCTGTGGTCTTGTGCATGCCCCAACCCAACAAGGCAGCTGGGAGTCAGACTTGATGCTTTAGCATGCAAATGCACAGAGGTGCAACTTCTGTATCAGCCTCATGCAAGAGTCTGCAGCTGCAATGGCATGCACATACCATGTGAAGTGACCTTCCTTCATCACATTATAGTATATGTTACAGCAAATCAAGTAATACTGACATGCAGTACATGATATGAGAAACACAAAGTGTACCTGCAATGAAGGTGGTGTTGGCCTGGATCCTCTGCATACCTGGACTACCTGAACCCTGCTACCAGGGACTGGTGGGCCTCTCAGTTCATGCTGAACAAGTACAAGGGCTCCACCAAGGACTTGTACGTCTGGAATGACATGAACGAGTTCAGTGTGTTCAACGGGCCTGAGGTGAGCAACTGCTGCCTATGCCCTTTTGCATCTTGCAAGCTTTGGGCTGTGTGTCGGACTCCATGGGTGCCTGTACCTCGTCTGCAGCTTGTTGTGATGTCAAGGCTTGCTATGGTATGCCAAAATGAGGGCAGCAAAGCATGCCATGCTGGTCCAGATAGACATGCACTCACGGCATAATTGCTTGCAGATCAGCATGCTACACAGATAGTGCATGCGGCTCCAGCAGCAGCCATCAGAAGACACCAATGACCTATTGTTAAGACATTATCATCTGCTGCTGCTGCTGCTGCTGCTGCTGCTGCAGCTTACCATGCCCAAAGACATACACAACCTATTTTCAAGGCATCAACATGAGCTGCTGCTGCTGCTGCAGATCACCATGCCCAAAGACAATCTGCATTATGGCGAGGTGGAGCACCGCGACTTGCACAACCTGAATGGGGCTCTGGTCCACATGGCAACAGCCCAGGGCCTTGTGGAAAGGGGCAAGTCAGTATTCGGGTCAGATGGGGACAGACCGTTTGTGCTGAGTCGGTCCTTCTTTGCTGGCAGTCAGCGCACAGGGCCCATTTGGACTGGAGACAATGCAGCCAGCTGGGAGCACCTGCGTCTCTCCGTGCCCATGCTGCTGTCAATCAGCATTGCTGGCCTGCCCTTTGCTGGTGAGTTCACGAGCTTTTGGTGCTACTGCTGCTGCCCATTAGCCATCACAGTCTGCCCTTTGCTGTCTCTTTGGACTGCATCTGCTGTCTCAGTATTGCTTGCCAGCCCTTTGCTAGTGGGTCTGCACTTGGGGTCAAATGTTTACTCATGCCGACTTCTGTCAGCATTGCTAGTGTGCCCTTTCCCAATGAACCCTTACCATATTCCCTTCTGCCTATTGATTACAATGCTGCTGCATACCTTGCATGATTTTGTTCTTGCACGGCAAGCATCAGATATCGCAACAGCATTCACAGCCGTTTAGCTACCCCAGCTGCTGTCTACAGCCGTTTGTGGCCTGCCCTTTGCTACAAAGCCTGGGCATCTGTCAGCACAGGCTTTTTTGGCACTGCAATCTGACAAGCTGCATGGCTGCCTGTATTGTCTGTAGAATAGGTCACAGGCTCAACTGCAGCATGCTGCTGCGTACAGCTGTACAATTCAGAGTGCTCATTTGTAGCTTTCAAAATCGATGCAAGAACGTCGTTGATCAATCGGTTTTCTTGTAACCCTCAGTACAGCATTGCTTTCTTGTTTCTGTTCTTGTCAGTATGTTCTCAGGTCAGTCAAGATGTAAAACATGCGACGCTCACTTGAGAGCCAGCATTGCTCAAGCAGCATTTGCCTAACTGCAGCCTTTCTAGCAAGCAAGCAACAGTCTCTCACTGCTTATGTCTGACATGTGTGTCTACAACACTCTGACCTGCAGGTGCTGACGTCGGCGGCTTCTTTGGCAATGCTGACAGCGAGCTGATTGTGAGGTGGAACCAGCTCGGCACCTACTACCCCTTCTTCAGGGGTCACGGTCATCTAGAAACCAAGAGGAGGGAGCCTTGGCTGTTTGGGGAGGACAACACCCGTCGCAACAGGCATTCCCTGAGGGAGCGATACGCCTTGTTGCCATATTTATACACCCTGTTCTGGGAGACACACACCCAGGGCACACCCATCATGCGGCCGCTATGGTATGAGTTCCCAGAGGTAAGACGTGTAAAGCTTCTGTGTTGTGCAGCGTTGATACAGGGCATGCTGCATTGTCATGGTAGTAGGCCTTACAGGGATGCACCAGACAGGCTGCTCTGGAGAGACAAGTCTTGTTCTGCACGTACCTAGCTTGTCATGAGCTGGAAAGCGTTGAGACATTGTTGTTACTATTATGCTGCATTGAGCACAGTATGGCTGCCCTGCACTGCTGTCCAGCTAAATGCCACTTCAACAATAAGTGGCACTGCAGTATCATGAGTCACATAGAAGAGCTTATGTTGTGTAACTTGCTTCAAATTGACAATGTTGCAGTTGCACCATCACAGTTCATGTATAGGACATCAGTGCTATGATGGTTTTCTCTGGGGGAGCAATGCATGCTTGGCAGGTTACACATGCTGAAGCCTTCAACACTATGGCTGTGACCTGACTGACCAGTAAAGTCATACCTGTGATGCTGATGCTGATGCTGATGCTGCAGTTGACCGAAACATACAGCCTGGACCAGCAATTCATGTTTGGGCCTGCCATGTTGGTGGCGCCTGTTATGGAGCCAGGCAGCAGCAGTGTGGAGGTGTTCTTACCAGCTAGCGAACGTTGGTTTGATGCTCATACTGGTGTGGAGGTCAGCAAGAGCAGTGGCTGGCTTTCAAGCAGCAACAAAACCACACACCAGGTGTGATAGCCTGTACGACTGGTGCACTGTCAACACATGCATTCACGACATGCCAGCATGCATGAGCTGTATTGCTCTCTGTAGCTGTATGCTGGAAACTGCAGCAAGCGCCCTGGAAGATCCTCCAAAAGCTGCTTGCTTGAAACAGTGCCTTTCACTGTGTGCCAGTGTGCCTTGAGAAGTCCCCTGCATGATGGCCGGTCATCAAGTAGTGTCACAAGTGGCAAGACCATTGACACTGCACCGTTTTGCTAGAGTGATGGACAACCTGAGCTGCATCTGTGCTTGACAGCATGCAGCAACAGACCCTAGCAGCAGAAAATGACTTTTGACAATGCAACAATGGAAACTAAGCCAAAATTGTGCCTGGTTGTCAGTCGCTACATAGACATGCCATAAGCGTATGATATCATCTGCTTCTGGCATACGCATAATGCTATATGTTTGTGGCGTATAGGACAACCAATAATCAGCCATGATTGTGGCTGCATTGTCATTTCTGCAATGCAGTCAAACTTCAGACCAAAACCTCTTCTGTGAGGGGCTGAGAACGTACAAGACATGACTGTTGCCCTCCAATAGATTATGTTGCTGTGAATGCAGGTCAGTGTTGACATGGAAGGCATCCCTGTCTTCCTGCGTGGGGGTCACATCATCCCCAGAAAAGAGCGTGCCCGCCGCAGCACAGCCCAAATGGCCAATGACCCTTTTACCCTCTGGGTCGCTCTGAACAGCAGCGGCAGTGCAGAGGGTGATCTGTACATTGATGATGGTCACAGCTTTGCATATCAAAGAGGCAGTTACTTGCATCGTCAGTTCAGTTTCAGCAAGGGTGTTTTGACAAACAAGGCTGCCGACACTTCAGCTGCTGTGATGTCAATCAAAGCTGGCAAGTTGTCAATGTCTAACACCATAGAGCGCATTGTTGTGGTGGGTGTCACGGGCAAGGAGTCTAGCTGGAAAGCTCTGTACAAGGGCGCTCCTGGGCAGCATATGGAGGTCGAAAATGGCCCTTTGAATCGTGTGGCTGGAATGCCAGATGCAGGGGTTGTTATTCGAAAGCCCAACTTGCTTGTTGAGCAGGACTGGTCGTTGCAGCTTGTTCCCAGCTCGCATGAATTGTGAATGGGATAAGTGACGTTTTGACAGCAGCTGCTTTTGGGTTTGAGATGCATCAAATGAAATGAAATTTCATGGAGGTGTGATGCCTGCAGGTGCTCATTGCTGTATTCAGTTGCATAACGTGCTGTGCTAAGCGTGTATGCATTTTCATCTGTTTTAATTTTTCGTCTCGTCATGGCAGATACCATGCTCACAGTTGACCGCGCCTAACATTGACCATGTGTGCCACACTGGGTGGCACACGGTACCTGCCTTGCATCACAACCAGGTGACTCATCTCTGTGTTGCTCGGCATGTTCTGCGTGCCCTACTGAACGACCTTACGGAATATGTGCGGGCAACTAGGAAATGCATCAGAGCAGCACAATGCTGCAGGAGTGTAGAGACCTTGGGATTCTGACCTTGGGATTCTGAAGCAAATCCTGGAATTTAGCGCTTCGTTCAGCTTCCAAACTTGTGCGACTTTGCTACCGTTTTACAGTTCCGTCGTTGATGCCGATCCAAACGCGGCAGAGATCTGCAGCAACGTGTGTCAAGAGGTCCGCCTCGGCTTGTCCACTTTTGCTGAAGGAAGTGCAGGGCTGCAGCGTGGCAAACGTGCGCTTTGAGCCATAGCCTGTGTTGCAACCCTGCTACAAGCGACCGCTTGACGCGTTGCAGCCCAACGCTCATTACTGTCGTGATCTGCTGCAAGCACGCAAGCGCCCACAATGAAGAGATGGATGTTACACAGTACGTTCACTGGCGTCGTTCTGTTACTATGTGCATCCTCGGCTTTCTCCTATGGCGATTTTCGGTAAGCTTTTAGCAAACAGTTGCTGCCTCGTTTGTGAGCTTGCTAGCCATCCCCGCTTTTTACGAATCGTTCATTGAGCACAGGTCTTCAAGCTCGAAGCACTTCAATAGAAAGCTCAGACAAGACACCACCACCCCGTAGGCGCCACCACTTATTGCTGTTTCCAGTCCTGAGTCTTGTTGCTGAAGCAGCTGCTGCCATGCAGGTACTTGGTTCAGCTCAAGGCAGGCAATGGTGCTTCTGATGTAAATACACTATGCACACAGTTGGCAGCTGCGGGCACCAGTTGCACATATAAGTACAGCTCAGTCCTCATGGGGTTTGCTGCTGCGGTGCGCTCATTGCCATATGGACTTTGCCTGATGCAAATCCAACGAGCAAAAGTTCTCATTGCAGCAACCTAGCAAGTTGTGAGACTTATTTTGAATCATGCATTTCCTGAATAGCTGGTTACTGCTGCTGTGCATTTGATGCATTACATGTGAGCACACAACAGCCAAGCACTGAAGCATGCTTGCCATCATCCCACTCAGGCTGCACTGATGATGTGACGACACTTGTGTATGTGTCTGCAGCTGACCAGTGATCAGTACACAGCCATGGTGGCAGATACCAAGGTGCAAGAAGTGTATGCAGACACAACAGTCGTGCATCAGCAGGTCTCATCTCCCACCACCACATCCCCCACAGCCAGCACCTCCTCACCCACTGCTACCCCAGCTGCAACTCCTGCCGCCACTACTACCAGCTCCCCAGCCACTTCTGCCACGCCTGAGGCAACCACTGCTGCCACCGCCACACCTGAGGCCTCCACTGCTGCCACAGCCTCACCAGAGGCCGCCACAGCTGAAAACACCACAGCATCACCCGTAACAGCAGACACCACTTCGACTGTTCCATCTGTGGGGACTGTTGCCAATTCAAGTGCTACCAGTAACACCACTGCAAACGATACAGTGGCCAGTACCCCGACTGTGTTGACAACTCAGCAGAATGCAGACTGGGATTTGGACATCCTGGATCAGCCAGCTTTGCCTCTGGATGGCAAGTATGAGTACACCAACAATGGGGCTGGCGTCAATGTCTATGTTCTGGACACGGTCAGCTTCTCAAGTGACCTCTGGTTCACTTCTTTACTCATGAGGGTTCATTGCCCACAATGACTGATTGGTCGTTCTGTTGCAATTGTGCCTGTGATCACGACCTCCTGTGCTGTAGAATCATTCATGCCTGCAGCAACACAAATATGTGTCCAGCAGCCGAGATGCTCTGTAGCATTGGCCAACCTTGCAGAGCAGCAGCTGTGTACAACAACAGCAGCACATTTCAGACTTTGCCTCGTCTGCAGACACAGCTCACATGCGGCCGCCACTCCTGGCTCTGTGCTGATCTACATTGGTTTTGTAGGGTATCAGGAAGACCCATACCCAGTTCCTGTATGATCCGTCCCTGAACATAGCTGGCACCAGGGCTCTTCACGGCTGGTCAGCCATTGGCGACTCATCCAACTCTGATGACTGCTTGGGGCACGGCACGCATGTGTCAGGCTCCATCGGAGGTCTCACTTATGGTGTAGCAAAGAACGTCACTCTGTGGGCAGGTAGGTGTGGCATTTGTGCATAAATCAAAGTCACATCCTCAAAGACAGATCGTTGATTTTCCTGTTTGCAGCAGTCTATTCTGCAGAGAGGGCTAATTTCCACTGAGAGAACCGAAGTTTTGCTGATTGTCTTGTTTCTGGGTGCATGAGCCGTCATTGTGGTGCCACAGCAATCAATTTGGCACAGCAGCGTAGTGTCATCTGCATGCTGAATGCTGGCAACATGCACATGCGCAAAGGCAGCATTTGGCCTGAGAGCAAGACTCTGCTGAAGCCATTCTGCAGTGCTGACCATGCAGCTGTCAACTCCAACAAAGCTTGACCATGCAGCTGTGAGCTCCAACAAAGCTTGTGGTTGCATGCAGAATCTCAATCACCCAATTGCACGTCCCTCTCAGGCCAACCTTCTTTCCCTTCATTGCTGTGGCATCTTTGCATGCTGTCAGGCAGTACAGATGCACTGCTGTGTAAGAAACTGTTTGGGACCCAGGAACATAGCTACACAGCTGTTATAAAAAACTGCTTGAGTTCCCAAACCACAGTGACACAGCTGAAACTGGGGAAGCGCAGGTCCAAAATGCTGTTTTGGGTGCAGCAGTCAGGATGCCTGAAGACCATTGCAGTGCAGATCATGCTTCATGAGGAGGCTCCACTTCACCCTGATCTTGGTGTGCAGTGAGGGTGATTGACTGTGATGGCAGCGCTCAGTCGTCAGCAGTCATAGCAGGTCTGGACTGGCTGGCTCAGAACTACCAACTGCCAGCTGTTGCCAGCATGTCCCTGGGATCAGACAGTCCCAACCAGGCTCTGGATGATGCTGTCACTGCCATCATCGACCTGGGGATCACTGCAGTCATTGCAGCTGGCAACTACAACCAAGGTCAGCAGCACTGCATGGGGAGTCTCACCATGCAGGCTGCTGCCATATCAGCACTGAATGACATGTGCAGGTCGTGCATTGTGGCATGCCGTTTGGTGCACAGTGTTGGTTCTGTGATTGAGCCACAACAGTATGCTGCCAAGGCTTCAGTCCTGCTCATGTCTGTATTTGTGTGTGCGCAGATGCCTGTCAGCTGAGTCCAGCTCGTCTGCCAGCCGGCATCACAGTCGCGGCTTCAGACAAGACAGACACACGGTGGACCAGCTCCAATTACGGCACCTGTGTGGACCTGTACGCTCCTGGAGTGTCGGTGCTTAGTGCCATGGACACAAGCGACACAGCTACCATGACAGCTTCTGGAACCTCCATGGCTTGCCCCCATGTGTCAGGAGTTGCAGCTCTGTACCTGCAGAGCAATCCCACTGCTCAGCCTAATGAGGTGAGAAGTGATACTTCTTATCAGCTAAGCACATCAAAATGATGTCACAGGAATTTGGGGCCTGTCGCTTGTCCCCACGTGTCAAGAGTGACGGCTGTACCTTCACAGCATCATTGCTAAACTCAGGTGCAAAATGGTTAGTCCGTGGTCAGATTCATAGGGTTTGTGTTTGGGAGTGTCGTCATTGGCTCGCTTATAGAGTCACAGAATCAGCAGCCCTGTACCTGCAGATCTATGCTTCTGGCATGCTCAGGGCTTGCATATGGCTGACGTGTATTGCATCTTTGTACACATGTAGCAACCTCAGTGCTTGGCCAGAAGCAGTCAGGGGCCTGCCTGCAGCCCCAAAGAAACAAGAATTTTCACAGGCTGAATGAACACTGCTTTATCCTGGTACCATCCTGGCAAAACAAAGTATGAGTGCGTGTTGAGTGGAAAATTGATGATGCTGTGCCCAGTGCGACGCCCTGTGCTCACAGCCCACTGCGCACTGCCCAAAACCCAGGCTTTAGAACATCACCAGCAAACCTTCCAGCTCATGAGCTCACAGTGAGAGACTGTGTGTGTGTGGTCATTGATCCTTCCTCCTGCTGGCATGATCGTGTAGGGAGTGTGTTGGCCTGCAACATCTCAGAACACACAGTACTCTTGCAACATGCAGTGTGCTTTACCTATCAAATCCTTTCCTGATAAATTGTCATCAAGCCGCTCAGCATGCATCACAGGTGGCCAGCACTTTCTTGCAGACCAGAACGCACAAGAGTCAAGCAGCATTGCTACAACACATCTCCGACTTGTGTTTGCTGGGGACATGCACTCGAGTTGAGCAGCTGTGCTTCAACTGCAGGTGGCCAGCACGATCGTGGAGACAGCAGTGACAGGCCGGATCCAGAATGCACAGGAGTCACTGGGCACCCCCAACAAGTTCCTGCAGACCTATCTGGACACAGCTCCCACTCTCACCATCACCCCTGATGCGCTGGACCCTGTCGTCCTCTTTGCAGGTAAGTTTGCACCTCCACCATAGCCTTGTGCAGCATGTTGCATCTGAAACATGTTGCTGCCGAAGGTGTGATGCTGAGCATAGGGTGCATGGAAGAGGCTGCTGTGTGCTGTACCTTTGTTGCTTACAACTGCTCAGCCATGATCAGCACCCTAAGCCAAGTTTTCATGTGACACGTGTGCACAACTCTTTCAACTGTGTGTTTACTGACTGCAGTATGCTCCTTCTTGCACATTCCACAGTCACATCTTGTGACTTCAATCTCCACCCCCCCCCCCCTTGACCACCCCCAAAAAGACCCAGAAATCAATGTGAACTTATTATCAACGAAAATGTTTCACACTGAAATGCCCTTCCAGGTTTAGCTGTAGGTCTTTGGCATCACGATCCTTAGCAGGCTTGCAATGTGCTGTCTTTGCATGAGACACGACTCTGCTGCATGCAGGTGCCTCTTTTGCATGAATCGTGACACTGCTGCATGAGATGCAACACTGCTGCATGCAGGTGCCTCTTTTGCCAGTACCGCTGCCAGCACCCAGACCATCACCCTGGCAAACACTGGCAACTCGTCAGTGCAGTTCAATGTGTCAGCCACCCCCACTGGCTTGTTTGGTGGCTGGATCACCGTTGCCCCCACTACAGGTCAGTAATTCAGTCACGCCAAGCCCTCCTGCAGAATTTGAGTTGAAAGCGGTTTTTCCATTTCTTTTCTACCACTTGTTGACTCTTCAGTTTGATCCAAAGAGGCTTGCTCTGATTGCATTCAAGCAAAAGAAAATAATGCAAAGAAAGAGTACTCTGCTCAAGGATGATATGCTGCTCCTCCGGCTGCAAGACTGCAACAAATACAGCTGAAGACCCACAGCAACAGCTGTGCACAAGCGGTGTACATCATTGCATGATGTGTCAACCAGAATTGCTGGCTTTGATCGCAGGATGCCTTGTATGGGTGTGCTAAAAATACTGTGCCACTCTTTAGGGCAGGGCACTTTGTTCTGTGGGTTTTTCATCCAGAAGATGCAGCATGCCATGCAGCTGCTGCGACAGGGCATGCTGAGGCATAGGGAGACCCTGTTGCTATGTGATGATGACTCTACACCTTTTCACACTTTCAACTGTTGGTGACATCATCACATGGTAATTGAGCACCTGCTGTGCCAGTTAAACCAAAGCTTACCCTACGACAGAGTCTACCAAATTTTCTGATCAGGTGGCATTCAAAGCATGTGTGACACAATGGTGCAGGGTCAGTAGCAGCAGGGCAGTCAGTGAGTCTGGTGCTGACATTTGACATCACCCAGAATACATTCCAGACGGTGCTGCAGGCTGCTGTGCTCATCACCACTTCAGGGCGCCCAGCTGCCAAGGTGCTCACCATCGTTACCTTTGTTTGTGTGCTTCTGTTGTGTTCAACTAAAACACGTGTGTGTGTGTGTGTGTGTGTGTGTGTGTGTGTGTGTGTGTGTGTGTGTGTGTGTGTGTGTGTGTGCAAGCAGTAGGCGCTGCCCTTGTTATGATATGTTGTTGCACTTGACTATAGCTGTGTTTTTAAGCATGCAACAGGCGCTTCTGATGCATTGACGTCATGTTTTCTGCACATGTGTCCACCAGACATGTCTGTGATAAGAATTGTCATCCCCAAGAGCATATTGCTGTGGGCACACTGCTCCACACAACATGTGTTATGTCTCATGGTTTGCACCCTCTGCAACCATAACACATGCTGTGTGGAGCACTGGGTGGTTTGCACCCTCTGCAACATGATAGCATGCTCTGGAAGCACTGCAGCTGTATGTGAGAGTCTTGTTAAATGACGCTGATTGTGGCGTGCAGTCGATGACAGCCAGTGCGTATGTGTTCTGCGCCGGGCTGCAGAATGCTCTGCCAGCGGCCACACACAGCACCAGCATCAACTTTCCCTTGGTGCAAGACACCCGCCCCGTCACCGCTGACTGGCCTGCCTTGGCTGATACCAATGGCTCCTGGATCTACTTTGATGCCCAGATTCAGTGAGCTGCCTTTCAATGTTTAGCATGCTGCCTTTTGAGATGGCCCTCAAGCTGCCTTTCAGTGCAGAGGGTCTTTTTGCAATGCACCATGCTCTGTTCAGATGCAGAGAGATGCCCTGCAACACACAGCATGCTGCTTGCTGTTGACGCCTTCTGATGTTCTATGCAAGAAGCTGCCTTGCAGTGGAAAGCTTTTGTTCCAGTGAGCTGCCCCTTTCAGTGCTGGCAAACTCCCTTTCAGTGTGGCAGCTGCCTTTCAGTGCTGGCAAACTCCCCTTCAGTGTATGCAGCTGCCTTTCAATACCACCCCTGCGCACCCTCAGTGTCAACCAGGGCTGCCTTTCTGTGCAGGTTCTCACACCCAGTAGGAACACTGGCAACCTCAGCCTTGGAGATCAATGATGGGCAAGGGGTGATTGAGGCCCTGAACAACACAGGGGCTAATGGAGATTTGTGTGGGGGGTTCACCATCAGGGCCAGGGTACCTTTCTCCCCCTGGGACACCCTACAGACCACTGTCGGGGTGACTGTTCAGGGGGCTGAGGTAACAGACGTGTATGGGGTGGCCTTCCCCACCTACACAAACACTTCCACGCTGGATCACAGGTGAGGCCTCTTGCTGCCCAGCTGCAAATGTTCCTGCACCAAGCATGCATGAGAATCAATGCATGTCAAATGGACCACTTGGGTTTACCCATCTTCCCACCTGCAGCACTGCTGCTCCCATCTGCAGTTGTGTTCTGAAGAGCACAGTGGACTTGCCACTTGCGCTGAGAGCCTGTGCGCATGTGCAGCAACTCAAACACCTCACCCTGGTAGTCTTGTCATGGTCGCAGCAAAGCTTTGGTTGTGTCGCAGTACGTAATGTAGATCGAGACCCGCATAACGTCAGCTCAACACTATACATATTACCACCAATGTACACCAGAGGAGAAGGATTTTTACATCTTCAGCCAACCAACCAGGTTGTGCAGATGTGTCACCAGCACCTGTCTTTGCACGTTTGAAGAACATTTGATCTCGAGCACAAGGACCTTCCACCTGTAGGAATCGTGCACCTACAACCCCGAATGTTGACACACTCTGTGGGTGTGCAGGCCTGTGGGTCAGATGTTCTCGCCCTACATGCCTTACTCTGGCGAGCAAGGGCTGGTGACGACTGACCAGAATGTGGTGCTGCTGCTGGTGTTTTCAGAGCCAGTGAATGGTCTGACAGCCAGCAGCTTCAGCATCTCAGGACCCTCAGGCGCGACTGTATCAGGGCTGAAGTTGTTGCGTGGCACCAACACATACTACCACTTCACAGTGAACCTGCCGGGGACATACTATGATGCTGTCACTGTCAACCTGCAGGTGAGACTTGCTTGCCATACAATGCCAGCTGCTGTGTTGTTGTGAGTCACGCCACTGCAATATATTCACCATCCATGCACTTTTGGCCGATTGGTCTATCCCAACTGGTTTCCTATGCAGTACACAGTAGCTGGATGTGCGCTGTTGAAGTTGCAAGCGTATACCATTGTTCCCGCTCTCGGCCTTGCCAGGGGTTAATCCATCACATGGACCTCACATGCTTGATGAGCAACAGTCCATGTTGCATCTACAATTGCCGCAGTGCATTCATGTATTGTTGGTGCATGCAGGGTACAGTAACAGACACAGCTGGAAAAGTCAACCTGGCTGTCAGCTCCTTGAGCTTCACCAGAGTGGCGTATCCACTGCTGTCTGGCACATCATATGAGGTTATCAAGTCACCAGGCCTGCTCACACTGACCTGACACACTGCAAAGTGTTTCTGGCAAAGCCATGCTCCTGAAGAACAGCTGTGACAGCCAGCTCAACTTCAAAAAGACGCAGTGGCACGGAAGCTGGGGAGGCATTTTATTGTTGGCAAGCTTATGTCTCCATTTTTGTTTGTTTTTTGCTAGTCATTTGCTAGTCATGATGTGTACACTGTTGTTGCTGTAAGAACGATCGACTCTGATGGTGGTGCGTTGGTGGGGTACAGGTTGCTGCAGCTTTTGAGAGTGTACATATTTGTGTAAGTATTTCTTTTTTCCGCTCAAATGCCATTGACATTACATATGAGTACTGGAGCTCAACGCTTGAATGCTCATTGCACAGCACCCCACGTCAGTTGAGGCCTCACTAGCAGTGACTCTTGCAGAGGCACTTCTTTGAAGTCAACCAAAAAATGCAGCTAATTTTCTACCTATATCAGACATTCGACCAATGCAGCTCCATGCGTTCCAAAACTTTGGTGTTCAATGATGCCTGCTGTGGGCACATGCATTGAGACTGCCTACTTATCAGACTCTCAAAATTAAGCAGCTTGGGGTGTGCTCTTGAAAAAACCGCATGCCTTGCTGCAGACCAGATCTGCTCGACCAGACCACCTTGAAATAGACATCAGCACATGCGTCACTGCAAGTGCGCTGACAAAATTGAACCTAACCCACATACATCTGTCCCCTGCGTCGCGCGCAATTGGATTTCTGGTCAGTCAGAATGCGCATCTGGAGGTGGTATGTCTGGCTGCCCAAAGATCTGAGTAGTGAGGCTACTGGCGACTATAAGGCCTGCCCCCACCCACCCTGCCGCCCCCCACCGCTCCCCCAACAGCAGATAGGCCAGTGTTGCCCCCAGCACAGGCTCCAGGGTGTACACAATGGCCGCATCTGTTGATGTCACGTCATGAAGCGCTATCAACTGCAACAAATCATGACAAAGGGACGTCAGCCGCACACTCTGAGGAGGTGATGCTGCTTGATCAAGTGAGTTCTGTAGTCGTCAAGTTGCGGCAATGTTGGAGAACTGATGGCATTGCAGCCTCTGGAAGCAAAAGCAGCCCTGCCCTGCAACTTATGGATGTATGGCAGCTGCAAGGTAACAGTCCGTGGACACAGTGCAGCAGATGTCACCACAGCAACCACAATACTGCCTTACCTCAATGTAGATCACAAAATCTGTGGACAGCAAACCAGTAAAGGCAATCTGCCTCCAAGGAAACTGTGGCGACATCATCAGATCAAAGGACTGTTGCGGGTGAAGCAATGTGTTCTGGATCTCCCCTGGGTGGACTATGGCAGTCAACACCAAAGCCACAGCTGCTATGGTGTACACAATGATTGCTATGAGGCCCAAAGGACCTGATGACTTGGATGTCTTGATGGCATGAGAGTAGTGCTCGGTGCGAAACACCTGCATGTGACACTGTACTAAAGCAGGCAGCTGTGCTGGAGTTGACATGCTGCTGTCTCCTGTTGTGTGTGACTGCAGAATCTGGCCATGTCGCACGATTTGTGTTAATCCTGAAAGCAAGCTATGACTGTATGATACTGCTGCTGCAGGTCGCTTGCACAACATCATCTCATCCACCAACATGTAGCATTGACAAACATGTTCAAGGATGAAATGATGCTTGTGCAAGCGACCGCTGCAACAGCAAGCTCTACACCGGTTGCATCTTCAGCTGCTAGTCTGGTCAATGCTCAAAACTTTGAGCTCGATTACCTGTAGACCAAAGAAAAGAGCACTGAGCAGGTTCCAGACGTCCCCCACCCCTGGTGGAGCGCCCCCCTGTTCCAGGAGACCCACCCCCACAAGAGCCACAATGCATGATGCCCATGTCAGAGGCTTCACACCTCTGCCAGAGAGACCAGCCAGAATAGGAACAACCAACACCTGATGCACAGCAATAACATTACAATGTGGTTGCATAGGACGAACACCTATGCATGCCAATGATCGGGAGTCCACATGGTCTTGTGAGGGAACATAACCCGTTAATGTGAGGAATACAGCAGCACTAGACCACAAGAAGCAGACTGGAAGCTGGCAACAAGTGTACTGATATGCACAGTACGCTTGACTTTGAGACAAAGGATCACCGTGAAAGTGCTGATAAACGATGCCCTTGAAGCATCAGATGTGACCAGTCCCACAGATTGTGTCATGTATGCCAAGGCGCTGAATAGTCCCAGCTCCAGTCCACCCCTTAATACGGTACTGTCCTGCGCTGCACCCTTCACCCAGGGAGAGAATACAGCAGCTGCTAGGGTAAATCTGAGGGCCGCAAACGTGAAAGGGTCAAAGACGTCCTCAGTCTCTTTGAGTACCACCCAGTTTGCCCCGCACAGCAGCACCAGTATGTTCAGCAACACCAGCCCCCGCACTCTTGGGGAGAGCCTGTTTGGATTGAACCTTTGCAGCTGATGTGTAACACGAGCCAGGAGGTCCTGGTGGTCCGGGGAGGATTCCGATGTGGAGGCAGCTTGTGACTCTGTTGCGTCTGATTTGAGCTGATGGCGCAGGACTTGTACACGCTTTTGAAGCACGCTGTCCTCAGCACAATCATCGCTGCTTTCATCACCCGGGTCCTTGTCATTCGGCAAATATGTATGAAGCACAACCTCGTCAACGCTATCGGTTGGAGCGGCTCGGGTCACCTGATTGCAAGTCCTTCGGCGAAGCACCCGCCGTGGGTGGATCGACCTGAAGGGAGGTGTTTGATAGCAGATCTTTGCCGGCAGGCCCACATGCAAATGGGCTGAAGTCATGACCATACAATGTGAACTGACGGACGCTTGCGCCAAACTTTGTGGGGCCAGAAACGCGGGACCGCGCTTGCTCTATTACAACACCTACTGTTCCGGAAGGAGCAAGGCGCAGGGGCCAGAGAAATGAAGTGCCCTCACGTGATGTAACGCACGCAGGTCTCAGGGCGGTCTCACCCCGCCCGATCCGCCTCGTCGTTACGCCTGTAAGACTATAATATACTGTAACAGTACCGCGAGCACAGCACGGTCAATTCAGCAGCGGCAGAAGCTCCGCAACACTGTTCTGCTCCCGTGTGGCCATTGCTACCTTGGCAGTACCTTGTAGTCTCGCCCAAGTGTTGTAGACGAGAACCAGGCGATCATACACAGTCAGAGTGAGCTCAGCATGACCACAAGCGCACATCGGCACATGCCTGATTTTGTACTAGAGTTGTCTCCTGCCTCCATCCGTTCTTTCACCGCGGTCACAGCTTGCTCTGTTGCAGCCGAAGCTGCACCAATGTCATTACAGTCTTCTACTTTCCAAAGTGCTCCCTTGTCGCCTACTCGGAGAATGCCACGGGTAGGAGGGCGGGCCCAGAGCAGAAAACGCACGGGTGCCGCCCTACTGCGTATAGCTAAGCCTGCTCGTAAAACTGAATCCGTGCGCGTATGCATGTTGACTGATGTAACTTGAGCGTGGAAAACGTTGAAAACAGCGTTGTTAAAATGCATCTATGGGTCTACCATAAGTACCAGCAGGAGCTATACAGCAACTTCCTCACAGAGCTACCGGATGATTATTGACAGACAGCAGTTGTAACAGTGCAATCTGTTTTCAAGCTATTGGCTTGATGCCCAAGTGCACGGAAGAATGGGCTTCAGCAAAATATGATGACATCCCAACAAGACTGGCTGTCAAATGCCATGATCAGTGATCGCAACTTTATCACCGTATCAGTGTGTATGTGTGATGTACATGTGTGCTGTACAAGATCAACAACCAGCAGCTGGCAAATCTGGAGAACAGTCAAGCCAAGGCAGTGTACTTTCGGGTACGCTTCTATGGGTCAGCTGGCAAATCTGGAGAACAGTCAAGCCAAGGCAGTTTACTTTCGCACGCCTTCTATGGGTCAATGTCCAGCTTGAAATGCAGCTGGGCACTATGCAGGCCAGTGGCCAGACCCTTTCCCTGAGTATGACAAACTAGCCCCAGGCCATCTAGCCATCACAGTGTCAACATACCTGGGGTCTACCTCCTGATGAGGAGCAGGTTTGGGGTAACATCTTTGGCAAGTTTGTATCTGCATACAAATACAGCATACAATTGTTGCAATCATGAGTGTGTCATATTGCTGAGGCAGTGATGGTTGCAGGCATGTCCCAGGTGGGATCTTCCATTGTTTGACTGGCTTGTGGCTTTGCTGGCAGTTCAAGCTTTGAGCTGTTGAGGCTAATGCACTTGTGTACATCTTGCTCATGACAGCTCTGACACTCTAAGTGATGCAGTGCATTGGGCAAATGCGTCTGTCCCTGGACAAGCAGATGATGCAGTCCCTGTCAGCCTGGTCCTCTCTACTGATTTAATTCCATCTGTACATTCTGGGTGATGCCTGTCATGGAGTTCAAGTACCCATTATGTTGTAACCAATGAAAGGCTGGCCCATGTGCTGACGATTTTGTCTCACATGATAGGCTCACCACATCAACATGACCATGTGGTGCACTTCTCAGATTTCGCTCGCTGGCTGCAGACGCGCAGCTGCATCGTCACAGCTCACCTGTATTGCCGCTAAGCCTCTCACAAGGCAGCTGAGCTTGTTCACCGAGTTGCTGCAACTGCAGCTGCTGCGCCAGAGTGGCAGGTCTTTTCTTGGCTGCTACAAGATATGACCGCAGCTTACTTTTTGGCACAATTGTTGCGATTCAGCCACCATACAGTGCAGTGCAGAGACCAGCTGGCACAGCGGCAGAGCCGTTGACCAGCTGCTGTCCCAGCCTCGCCTTGCTCGCTGTTGCCTCTGCTGGCTTGCTCGTCATGACTGATCAGAGGTGTCTCTGCACCAGCAATTGCATCTGGGGGAAGGTCGCTGACGTAGCAATCAAGGACCTCCTGAATCTGTTGTTGGACTTTTTGGAGGCCCGACTTCCACATCTGGTGTCTGCACCTCTACATTTGGCATCTTGAGCAACTCTAGTCGGCTAATATAGACTGTATGTAGCACTCAAAACAGCAGGGTCTAAAAGCTTGTGAGTCAGGCGACATCAAGCGACAACACTGCTGTCGAAAGTCGAAGACTGCTTTCGAGCCAGCAAGCAGAACGAATGCCATGCTGTCAAAATAGAGAAAGCAGCTTAGTAAAAAGATTAGTCAGTAGATCAGTCATACAAACATATCAGAAGTTGGGCAGCAGGAGTCCTGCCAGATTTATAATCTGCCAGATTAGGATTGCAAGACCCTTTTTTGAGATGAATCCAATGACCAAGTCCCCAAACAAGGGGTCCACACCAAAAGGGTCCACTATTGCACGGGAATGTGCATCCTAGGATGGCCTGTTATGTTTGACGTAAAATGAGAGGTGATAATTATAAGCTCATGGTGATGTCATTCAGGTATTAATATTCTTGTAACCAAGCTTAAGCTCACAGCGAGGAGATGACTTCCCGCATCGTGCAACACAATAACGGTCCTTCAGTGGAGCTCAGCTCAGGGAAGTTGTCCTCGGGCCCATGCACTGTTGACGTTCAAGTCAGTGTCGTTGTTGTGGCCGCTCAGAACTTGTCTTGAGTTGTCTCTTGGGAATGCCGATCGTAACACATGGGGCATTGACGTCATCATCTGGGGATTTTAAAGGCAGTAACTCAGGTTACGTGATAATTTTAAAAAGGGTCCAAATACTTGCAGAGTCCTTGTCTTAAACTTGCACTCCAGCGGACAGGTCCTGAGAACATCCGCAGACTGCCAGCAACGACGTGTGCAAATTGTCGCGAGCTATGACAAGCCTGCTGCTGCTGCTGCTTGGATCTCTTCTATTCGCCCAGCAAACGACTGCTCAGTTCGACTACAACAGCACTTTGTTGGGGACCGTCTCCACCTTCATCAATGTCAGCACTATACCAGGTGACCGGCGCTCTTTGACCTGCACGAGCCATTATTGTTATTGTCCGTGCTGGCTGTCTAGTCGACAGCTGCGCCAGGCTACAGCATTCGCGCATCTGCACGCACACATGCCACATATGTATATAGCGTTCGGCTTACATCGCCGTTGAACCACTAAGGATATGAGCTTTATTGCTTTCTGATTGTTGACCTCATCGCACGAGTCACGCGCCATTGGGCGAGCTTTGGCATTAGCTCTAGCCGCGCTGCAGATCATGTACATATGCATGCGCATCTCAAGCTACAGCAGCTGAGCTGGGTCGTCCTAGTACTGACCAATAGATTTGTTGCGCAGCTTATGCAGGCGGTAACAACTTCTTATTTGACAACTACAATGCGGAGATGATTACCAAGAAGTCGGCTCAAATGTATTGCCAGACGGGAACGCCTTCCTTTCCAGTTGTTGAGGCAACCATACAAAGTGCACACAACGTAGGTCACGACAGGCCCGCTCTCGCGTGTCTCCCGCGTACCGGAATTGCCAGCTGACGCATGTTGTGTCCGTTGCATGCTCTCTATCGCTGTGTCCTCGCTAAGAACTCGCTCAGAGCTGTTGCGTTTGTCTTCTATTTCAAAGGAACAGCTTTTATGTTTCTTCACTTCAGAATGCGACCTGCAGGCGATGATGGCTGGCAATCTGACCTGCTCACAGCTTGTGAGCAGTTACATCCAGGTAGACTTTGCAATGTCAATTTGCAGCGGCAAGCAAGATGAGCAGTCACAAATTTAATTGTGCACATGAAACTTGATATGGCTTTATCTCTGCAGAGGATCAGCGCGTATGACAGGCTCACGAATGCTGTGCGAGAGATTGTGCCTGATGTTATGAACACAGCTGCAAGCATGGATGTGATGCTTGCAGCTTACAACGCAAATGGCACAGCACTGCCTATGCTGTTTTGCGTGCCGATACTCATCAAGGACAACTTTGATGCCACCGATGGTAAGGAGTGTTACAACATTGATATCTTTAATCACTTTGCTAGAAGTCTGGGCACTCATGTGGTTGCATTGAGGTTTGGATATGCAAATGACTGTTTGAACAGATCCGTATTCCCTGGGCATCCACCTGTGCTCTATGCGCAGGCTACTTACATCAGCATGTGTAATGGGGCCATGTCAGTGCCATTTCATCATGATCTGACTGCTGTTGCATCGCTGTTCAGAAGCCAGTGCTGCTTATCACCTTACTATTGGCAATCACTGCTTGGTAATGCAAATGCCCCAAGCCATCAATTCTGCCTTGCATCTACAGGTCATTTGGCGACTGCCAATGGAGCTGTTGCTCTGCTGGACAACTTCCCCAGCATGGACGCTACAGAGGTGGCCCAGGCCAAAGCTTATGGGGCCATCATTCTGGCTCACGGCAACATGGCTGAGTGGGCTTTCACCAATGCCATCTCCATTGGCTCAGGTATGCATCTTACCCCCGCAAATGCAGAGGTGCACTCATCGTGCAACACATGGGCAATCCAGCTGTGGTTGCTAGGTGATCACTGGGGTTGTGCAATGCAGAGCTTGCTTCCCCTCTCACCTCCGGTCTGCTGTGTCTGTCCTTCCATCTGCTGCACAACAGGGCATATTGTGTCTGCTTCCTCCTGAGGTCATGTGCATGCTTGCAGTTAACAACAATGTGAGCTGAAACAGGTCATGGCCTGGCGCATGCATGTCATGTGACAAGTCGGCCGTCGCTTGAGCACTGCACAAAGTCAATTGATGTTGCAACACCTAGATGCTACCAGTTTTGCACAGATTGGCCAGCTCTGGTGGTCTCAAACATCACTCAGCTTTTGCAAGGAAACTACATTGGCTTACCTGCTTGTGCAGCATATGGAGTGGTGAGGAACCCATACTCGCTGGACCGGTCCACAGCTGGCTCCAGCGGTGGCCCAGCGGCGGGAGCCTCAGCCAACTACGCCATGATCAGCATGGGCACTGACACGGGCAACTCCATCAGGGGCCCCTCCGGCCACCAGGGCCTCGTTGGCCTACGCTCTTCCATTGGCCAGACCAGCAGGTCTGCTGCCAACATACCTTTGTTTTCATCTCAGCCTTGGTGGACTGCAACGCCAAGCTGTGTAGCCTGCCCCATACTGTAAGATTGTATTGTAGCACCAGGAGTGTGCTGAGCAGTTCTCTCCATGTGGCACCAAAAAGTTGCTGTTGTTGGTGGATTAGGGTGGGGGGGGGGGGGTCCATACCCTGGCAACAGCAATGTTGTTAGTCTGCAGTGCTCCCTTGGTCAGACAAGCAGGTGTGTCTACAAGTGGTAGCACAGCAGCCACAAACAACAACATACGTGGACAATATGACCAGACAGTGTTTTTGATGTATAGCTGTTCAGGTCAAGGTGGTGCTCCCTGTGACTTCAGCTGTGTTTTACACATTGCATTAGGACTGTTCTGCATTCAGCAGGTCACCTGAGATGTATGTTTGCAATGTAGGGCTGGCATCATTCCATTGCAGCTCAACCGTGACATTGGTGGACCCATTGGGCGTACAGTCACAGACGTGGCCAAGCTCTTCACAGCACTGACAGACTTCAGCATGTTCCCCCAGGGGTATGACCCCACGGACCCTGTAACAGCCTTCCGCCTCAACTACACCCACCCCTCCAACTACACCCAATTCCTCAATGCCAGTGGCCTCCAGGTACATGTCAGCAACAGTATGTGCCTGGCATGGATCAGCAGTATGCACAACACAACCATAGTATTGCTTCTACTTCAGATGCTGAAATTCCAATATTCTTGCAGCTGGCATTTGCATGTTGAACAGGGTGCAGCTTACATTCTACATACATGCCCTGATGTGACTTGTTGTGAAAGCTGCAATGCCTACACATATCCTGTACATGATGCAGCGCATATTTTGTGCCACTCTGGTATGTCAGCTCTACAAGTGTTGGCCAGAAGTGCTTGTACAGCCAGCCAATGAGAAGCATGCTGTGTGGTACAGGGCAAGAGGATTGGGGTCATCTCCAGCATTGCTAACAACCCAAACAACGACCCAGAAATTACTGCCAAGTTTGCACAAGCCATGGCTGACCTGCAAGCTGGAGGTATTGACTGTTGCTCGTCCTCTCGCTTTTGAGAATTTCTTGTCTCTGTTCAGAAACTGCTCTCACTGAAAACAGTGTGCAATCAGAGCTTGTTTCCCTACACCGACCTGCTTGATGCACAGACTTTACCACATCATGCTTGGCTGCGCTTGTGAGTGCTGAATGATGTCAAAGACACAATGTTTTGGTCAGGTTGTGAAGTCAATGTTAAGCTTATGCAGCGGTGGATCATGACACATTTGCCCATCATTTACAAGCAGATGTGCTGATGCTTGTGTTTCAGGCTGCGTCTTTTGCTGCACCTCAGTAGCTCTGCGTCTTTTGCTGCACCTCAGTAGCTCTGCGTCTTTTGCTGCACCTCAGTAGCTCTGCGTCTTTTGCTGCACCTCAGTAGCCTTTATGGTTGCAATGCAGGAGCCACAATTGTGCAGAACTTCACAATCATGGGTAACTCCCTTGGAGATGCCTCCTGGTCTGGCTACATTCCCATCACCAGCACTTACCCCAACGGCACCGTATACAACACCACTCACTTTGGCTACAACAACGGCTCCTGGTATGTCTCGCATGGCATACATGCCAGGAAAGGGCTGATCAGCTGTGCGGCATTCCTAAGATGCCTTCAGCCTGCACATCATTGGTCCAGTCAAAAATGTGTCTCGTCATAACAGCATATAGTACCTGACTTGTCTTGACGCAGTCTTGCATGGCGCCATGTTTTGCAGAGTGAGGGCATATCTCTGCATCACACTACAAGAATATACACATGCATATACACTTGAAAATATCTTCTGCAATTTTATGTAAATATAACGCATGGAAGTGGACAGTATATCTTGTACAGATCCAGAAAAGTGATCCCAAGGGAGATTAGGCACAGAAACAGCGAAGCCGTAGTTGTTGGGCGCTTTGATAACAGTGCCAGGGCTGTGACATGTGTGCATGATGTGGTCAGGTACACAGGGTACGGGGCAGCAGGCAAGTGGGAGCCCATCAGCCAGGGAGCCTGCCCCAACTTCAGGGAGGATCTGAACACCTATCTGTCCACTGCTGGCTCCAACTCCAAGAGCCTCCTGGTAGGCAACTGCCTTTCACTGCCCTGCCTACTGCATGCCCTTTATCCTTGCCACCAGGTCCATGCTGCCCCTGCTGCATAGCGCTAAAGCTTTGAGTATGCCTGCAGCTGCTCTGACCGAATATGCAGCATAGGTTCAGAGTGCACAGCAAATTGACCAGGTTATTTTGATGCCAATATATGTATATACAGTCAGCTGCATCAATTGTCAGCACATCAGCTATTGCACAAATGGCCCGACTTGGTCTGATGGGCAAGACCATGCTCGGCATCCATACTGCAAACAGCCATCAAAAGAACTCGTGTAGTATCTCACGACTGACAACAATTGGTACATGCTGAGAAGGCATCAGGTGCACCCTGGTCAGAGCCTGACATTTGATGTGTACTACTGTGCAGCAAATCTATGAGGGGGGTTTGTTCCACCCCAGTGTCACCAAGAGCATCACTGGGCCCCTCTTCACCAACAACTTTAGCACATCTGCCGTGCTTCAGCAGAATGCCAGCATTGCAGCAGGCTACGTTTGCACATGTGGAGAGTTCTACAACAACCCCTGCCGCATGGAGATCCGCACTGTAGGTCCTCAACCCTCTGGCAGGCCATCATCCTGATGCTGTGCTTCATGACATCTCCATCTCCTGTATACTCTGCTTGTGCTGAGATGAACTCAGCCCGTTTGCCATTGTTTGTGCTAGGCTGTTTTGTAACCTGTTTGTGCCTGTTGCAACCATCGTCTGTGTCCATGGTGTGTAAACAGCATAGAATGCTGATACACATAATGAGCAATGCAACAGCATGTGACATGACTGTAAAGACAGGAAATGTAAACTGGTCGCTTGATGAACCTTTGACAGTCAGGCCTGCACAGTTGTACAGCATGTGTCCTTGCTGTGCCTGGACTATAGGCAAGCGATCCACTTTTGATGTGATTGTGCAGAGGCTAATTCAGAGCATGGATGCCATGAGCCTAGACGCCTTCATCTACCCCGGCTGGGGTAACCCCCCTCGTCTCATTGGGGACCTCACCCAGGCTGGCAACACCCCCCTAGGTGACATCCTCCCCTGCATGCTCTGCATCTGCCAATTCGCAATGATGCAAGCACTATAACCATGATTCAGGCCTGTCTTGGCTTCCACATCCAGTGAATATGTCGACGACGATCAGTAATCAAAGCTGCATAGAGCCCAAAACCTGCAAGATCAGCTTTCACAGAGCTTTTGCTGCAGCTATGGGGTTTGCGTAAACAGTAATTGACTTTTTGTGAAAGGGATGCTGGCGCTGCCTCAGCAGTCAACAGCTGTCCTCAGCAACCAGATGACATGCTTGCCCCATGCACATTCCTGTCCACGCAAATATTCCTGTTCATGCAAACATTTCAAGCTAGATCTGTCGTTGCTGTTGAGTCAAGCAGCATTTGCTCAGAGTGAAAATGACTGACCAGTGCATGAATGGTGTGCAGGTGACTTCTCTCAAGGCCTGTTGCCAAGTACAGGAGCCCCAGGCATTGTTGTGCCCATGGTACGGATCTGTATGTCTGAGCAATCTCTGGCCCAGCTTTGTGACACGCCTTTGCACCCCTTGCACACCCTCACATGTGTGGTGCAGATGCTTGGTGTGTCACCTTAGAAACCCTAGAACTTCTTGTGTTGGCGTGTTCCATCATTGAATGCTGTAAGCACCCACTAAGGTGCTAGCACAGCACAGCACAGCACAGCACAGCACAGCACAGCACAGCACAGCACAGCACAGCACAGCACAGCACAGCATTCACAACACTGACTTCACAAAACCACCAAGCCTGATGATCAGTCTCATGAAATGACTGTCTTGCATATTACTCACGACTGGACTGCTTGCAGGGCCTTCACACCACTCTGGGAACCCCAACTACTTTACAGATTGGGGCTCGCCCCTTCAATGAGTCCACACTCATACAGATTGCATATGCGTATGAGCAGTTGACGATGCACCGTGAGCCACCTCAGCTCTTCCCAGAGTGTGTCAACCCTGTGGTGGCCACCACCACCACAACTGCTGCCACAGGCACTGCCACCGCTGGATGATAAGTTGAGTCACACATTGGCGTGGACATCAGTTGCTAGATGACATGGATCACTATGCAAGAACCTAGTTGCACAACACCACAACTGAGGTGGAGTGCAAGGGAGAGAGCGAAGGATGATCTCAGTGAAGCATGGGGTGTTTGGAAATTTGCAAAATTCAATCTGAGGGATACATACCAGCATGACTCATGAAGCAGAAGAAGAAAAAGAAGATGATCACAAGCTTTGGCCATAGCCAAGATAGAGTCATGGCTAGGCTGTACAGTGTGAGTCAAACGACGGAGCGCATAATTCGAGTTGAATGTGATCTGCCTTCTGTATAGTCGTTGTGTACAGCTCACAAGTCTGACAATAAAAAGTGACCTGACAGTGCGTACAGCGCTCGCAACGTGTGTGCTTCTGCAGAATTTTGTACATTTCATTGTGACCATTCTGGTGTGCTTCATCAAAGGGCATTTGTTTGGCATTTCCGTTTTGGCATGCCTGTTCCTGTGTCTGGACTCATCAGCAGTGTTAACAACGTTGCTCAGTTCACCTAGGTCAGATTCTGCTGGCATTCACAGCTCCTTGAACCTGGCTCAAGACGCTGTACGTACGTATGCTCTTTTGTACTTTTGTTGTAAGCATGGCAGCTTCTACAGTACAGGGGTCCTAGGAGTCAGTGTTATATACAAGCCTCTGTAACTACCAGACCAAGGAAGCTTTCATACAGCTTTGTGAGCATCCAATTGAGTGCAGTAATCTTTGATACTTGGCTTGGAGCCATTGAGGGTGAATGCATACATATAAGGATTGCAATTTTATCGACCTCGCGGCAAGCCCACACAGATTAAAGCTGACACTACCTGTGTCTGCAGTCCAGCTGCCGCCAAATTGTGGATTACACACCTTGTCAAGCAGTGTGCAAACAGCACTCATGCACTACACTGTCGTGACCATGCAGGAAGCTGTAGGTATCCTTGGATGCTGTCTTGTATGCAATAAATGGAAAGAACCCCCTACTGTAACTACGATTGCATGTCCAATGTTTGCAACGTGCTGTAGACTGCTATAGACTGCAGCTGCTTGTGCTAATCCCGTCACAAGAAAGCAAGCAATGCAAGCACCATTGCTTGCTTTCATATCACTTGAGAGAATGCAAGCTGCTGGAAGCCGCCTGAATTCAGGCTGACTTAGCGTTGAGCTACTGTGCTATTATAAATCACAGACCGAGCTTGAATTACGCAATTGACTTTAGCTCTCTGGTCTCTCGATTAATTGATCAAATTGACATCAGAGGTGAACCTCTCATTGACATCAGATGTGACCCTTGACGTAAACCGGGGCAGCGAGTTGACCCTTGCAAGTTTGACCCGTAACCGATTGCAGTTGCGCAACCGATAATCTGCATAAACGGGGAAGTTCGTTCGGAGAAAGGGTGAGCGTACCCTGCTTCCTGGGTCTTATGTTACTAATTGCGAGCGTTTTGGATATGACTAAGAGGTTTTGTTTATGTGACTATTGGGAAAAGGGCCTCAACACCTGGTTAAGATATATGACGTCATAGCAGCGCTGTCGCAGTCAAGAGGCCGGGCATTGATCGCCGCGCTAGACTTGTGCTGCAGATATCGTGCTTGTGCAGTAGTTGCAGTATGGCGCCGGCCGCAAAGCATCTGCTGCTGCTTAGCACTGTATTGCTTGCCCAGCAGGCAATCGCTCAGTTCGATTACAATACAACGTTACTGGGAACTGTGTCAACCTTCATCAACGTTAGCATTGTCCCAGGTGAGTGGTTGCACGCAACCAGCATTGTTCCGGCAGCTCGCCGGGCTAACATCAAGACGAGTAACGCTAGCGCTTGTTCGACTGACGTCGTGTGATCATATGTACATGTACACATATATGTCCTGTACAGCGGTACTCAATTGTTGACGGGCTGCCGTATGCATACTTCTTATGGTCAGATCTGATCTGCAGCTTATGCGGGAGGCAACAACTTCCTGTATGACAACTACAACGCGGAAATGATCACCAAGAAGTCCGCTCAGATGTACTGCCAAACCGGAGCGCCGTCATTTCCCGTCGTCGAAGCGACCATCCAAAGTGCACAAAATGTAAATCACGTGACGCTCGTCTAAAAATGGTTGCCCTTGTGTGAGTTGCTATACGACTTGATCGTGGTCGCACTCGAGCGATGTTTTTTGCTCCTGGCTTAAAGTTCAGGCTAGCCACAGCTGGTCTCAGCCATCTTTTCTCATCTGAACATACAATTCCACCTTTGACAGTTCCCTGCAGGCAATGATGAATGGTAGTTTGACCTGTTCACAGCTTGTGAGCAGTTACATTCAGGTAATTGCAGCTGCAGCTGCAACTGTACTATGCAGTGATGGCATTTATATGAGATGTGGTTGTCCGGTTGAACTGTGGGTGTTGGCAGATTCTTTGCCCTTGGAAGCAAATTGACTTGTGTGCACATGTGTGCAGAGAATCAGTGCATATGACAGGCTCACAAACGCTGTGCGAGAGGTTGTGCCTGATGTCATGAACACAGCTGCAAGCATGGATGTGATGCTGGCAGCTTACAACGCAAACGGCACAACATTGCCTCTTCTTTTCTGTGTGCCCATACTCATCAAGGACAACTTTGATGCCTTGGATGGTAAGCTCCCTCGACACTTGCACGCATGTGCACACAGGTCATGTGACCTGGCAGCAGTGCTGCTGAACGTTCACTGCTGAATGTTAACATATGCTGTGGCATGCATGCATGACTGCGACACAGGTAACAGTAATGGCAGATGCTTGTTTTGTATTACATCCGATAGCATGTCATGCTGCGCCATACTGCACTTGGACAATGCCAGAACTAAGGTATGCCAGGACTGGTCAGGCAAAAGCAGCGCTGCTTTTGCCTGACCAGACGACATGGTCATGCTATAAGACAATGTCAACCCCACATTTTGTTCATATTGAGCCTTGCAAATGTGGCAACTGTAACTACTGCTGCCTCAGGCCAGCATGCTTTTCAGGTCATTTGGCGACTGCAAATGGAGCTGTTGCACTGCTGGACAACTTCCCCAGCATGGACTCCACAGAGGTGGCCCAGGCCAAAGCCTACGGCGCCATCATTCTGGCTCACGGCAACATGGCTGAGTGGGCCTTCACCAATGCCATCTCCATTGGCTCAGGTTGGTGTCCAATACCCTTGTTTTGCATTACTGACCCAGTGCCTCCCCCCCTTCTTCTCCCACTCTCCCCTCCCCCCACCTCCTCTTGCATGCCGCCAAAGCTGTTGACCAGGTCTCTCAGCAACCTGTGGGCCACCTCTTCTGAGAGCATCTGATTCTAAAAAGCATATGCTGAGCTGGCCACGAGCCTCCGCACAAGTGTTGCAGCTGCAGGTTAGCTGTGCGACAAGTTGCTTCTGCAGTTGGCATGGCACTGCAAGCCATGTCACCATATGCATTGTCTCAAACTCAAGCTGACCACTCACTGATGCACTCTGCCACAGCATATGGAGTGGTGAGGAACCCATACTCGCTGGACCGGTCCACAGCTGGCTCCAGCGGTGGCCCAGCGGCGGGAGCCTCAGCCAACTACGCCATGATCAGCATGGGCACTGACACGGGCAACTCCATGAGGGGCCCCTCCGGCCACCAGGGCCTTGTCGGCCTGCGCTCCTCCATTGGCCAGACCAGCAGGTCTGCTGCCAACATACCTTTCATATACAGGACCCTTGTGCTGTTGGCTTATAAGCAATTAAAAAAAATCTAATTTCAATATTTGCATGCAAGACCTCTGGGTAGTTGCATGTCTGCAGATGTCCTAGAACTCTGTGAGATTCTTTGTGTTTACAGCAAGGTGGCTCAGACTACACTGCGTCAATGCAGGGCCGGCATCATTCCATTGCAGCTGAATCGTGACATTGGTGGTCCCATTGGGCGTACAGTCACAGACGTGGCCAAGCTCTTCACAGCACTGACAGACTTCAGCATGTTCCCCCAGGGGTACGACCCCAGGGACCCTGTGACAGCCTTCCGCCTCAACTACACCCACCCCTCCAACTACACCCAGTTCCTGAATGCCAATGGCCTCCAGGTGTGCTACTGCTCTGACTGCTGTACAGGCCAACATCAGTTGCCCTTGCAATTCACTGGGATGCCTGCTAAATCTAATTGGCCACAGGATTGCATTAAGCATACTGTCTGCTTGACATTGAGCGGTCACTTGGATAGTCAACTGCAAATTTGGACACTTTTTTTGAGACTAACACAATATGTGTCAACAAGCTCGACACATGTGAATCTCAACTTTGGTCAGCACTTTGGTAGAGATCATCATCACTGAGCATGTGTGCCTGGCTGAGCATTTAGCCGCTGATAAAGTCAGAACAGGACCCTTTTGCTGCTGACAGACTGTTGCACAACACTGTCCAATGTGCTTGCTACGCACACACTCCACAGTGAGGCTGTGTGGTGCAGGGCAAGAGGATTGGGGTCATCTCCAGCATTGCTAATAACCCAAACAACGACCCAGAGATCAACGCCAAGTTTGCACAAGCCATGGCTGACCTGCAAGCTGGAGGTACCATTGCTCATAAATCGTCATTTTGAATCTGTTGCTGCACATGAATGCAGAGCATTCTGCACCAGTGTCATATGGTGAAGCCTCATCGCAGACACTTTGCTGTCTGGTACTAATTCCAGATTGCAATATCACTAATGAGGAACAAAGAGTAGTAATCATGTCGTTGATCAACAATTGAGTGTCCAAGCGTGGAGTCCATTCTGGATTTTGCTTTCTGCTACTAAATTAGCTTGGTGACTTGGTGATCATCATTGAAGACTCATGAGCACTGGTGACATCAGATGCACATCAGGACCATATTGTGCATGGCATGAAACTGTTCAAGTGTGTCAATGCAGGCGCTACAATTGTGCAGAACTTCACAATCATGGGTAACTCCCTTGGGGATGCGCCCTGGTCTGGCTACATTCCCATCACTGACATCTATGACAATGGTACTGTCTACAATACTAGTGCCTATGGCTACAACAATGGCTCCTGGTATGTGGCAACCACCATTCCTGCCTGCATCAACTATGTTTGTGCAAGACCTTGCTTGACGTGCTGTGATGTCTGTGCTACAAGATGTGCTGACCCTGGTCACTTCAAAAACATCTGCCTGCAGCTGTTTCAAAATCTGTTTGAACAAGACCTGCCTCATCCTATAGGTAGTCTTCTGTAGCAGGGTGGCAGCAATCCTGCGATTTCAAAAGCATCATGGCAGTCTGTTGACATCTCAACAGTGCTATGCATGTCTCTTGATGCCTGCCAGCAAACACATTGTGGGTTTTGTGCAGTCCCAAAAATACTGGGGTGGGAGTCAATAGGATGCTCTCAAGCATGGTTGGATCTTGTGCAGGTACACAGGGTACGGGGCAGCCGGCAAATGGGAACCTATCAGCCAGGACTCCTGCCCCAACTTCAGGGAGGATCTGGAGACCTACCTGTCCACTGCCGGCTCCAACTCCAAGAGCCTTTTGGTAGACGACTGCTTTGATCAAATCTGCTTCATGAAGGGCGCACTGCATGGCCCCCTTACAGCAGCTGGCTTCCATGGCTTTGATGCAGCCCTTTGCCTGCCTATTGCATGTGCCTTTTGGAGGCATGACACTAAATGTGCTGTCCTGAATGTCCTGCATCCATTGGTATTGCTTCTCATTGGCCTGCTGCATTGTGTCAGTATTGCATTCAAGCATCAATTGAGTCAGTTGCAACCTTTGCTTCCTGTGTTGCATTTGAAATCCATTGAGCTGCATCATCCAGCTCTTGCAGACACTGTATCAATGTGCGTCCCTTGCCTTCCCACCTATGGTTGTCTCTGATGTGATGTAGTTTGAATGGTGCAGCAAATCTATGAGGAGGGTCTGTTCCACCCCAGTGTGACCACCAGCATCACTGGCCCCCTCTTTGAGAGCAACTTCAGCACTGCAAATGTGCTGCAGCAGAACTCCAGTATTGAAGCTGGTTTTGTGTGCACCTGTGGACAATTTTACGACAACCCCTGCCGTGCAGAGATACGTGCTGTAAGTCCTCCTTTCATCAAGTTTCAAGCTGCATCTGCATGCTGAGGGCTTCAAATTGACATACTTGACTTGACTTACGGAAGTGCATGGTTGCCTGACTAGCCGTAGGCAGTTGAGTCATACAAATGAAGCTTGAGTTCCATGCGTTCGCATATGACTACTAATGCGTTTCACGGCCTGTACACATGGTGGTGTACACAGAGGTCCTGCAGCAGCTGTGGATGGTTTGCATCATTTTTGTGAGCTGCCAAGCAACTGTTGCTGCAAAATGTGCAGAGGCTGATTCAGAGCATGGATGCCATGAGCCTAGATGCCTTCATCTACCCCGGCTGGGGTAACCCCCCTCGCCTTATTGGGGATCTGGACCAGGCTGGCAACACTGACCTTGGTACACAGCTTCTTGACTGCGTATTGCTATCTTCATACTTGTTGATGCACAACTGTCTGAGGTTCCATGAGGAATGAGTCATGTTTGGCACCTTACACACTAATTGGATCTCAGATGACATGCTTGACATGGCCATGTGAGCTGTGCCTGCGGCAGACAGGGCCTGGGAAACAAGGTGTCCCAGACATCTCAACAGAAAGCAGAAGGCTTACCTGCATCTCACAATTTAGCTGAATCAGCACCCATTTCACATAGAAATCCCACCTCAAGGTCAAGCTTGCAGCAGTCATTAAGCGTGTCAAAGTGACCTACTAGCAGCCAACCCAAACTCCTTGGTACCTTGGGCCTGTGTATCTGACGATGACTGAGTCAGCAGATATTTTCAACAGTATTGGCTGACAGCATAACATCAAGAAACATTTGGCCTGCAGGTGACTACTCTCAAGGTCTGCTTCCCGCCACAGGCGCCCCAGGCATTGTTGTGCCCATGGTAAGCTACCTGGTTCAGAGAAATGCTGCCTTACCTCGCTGATCAGCAGTAGCTGCTGGTTCAGCTTGCATGCATTCAGCATGTAGGCCAGAGTCTTATATGTCATCTGCTGGCTTCTGGTGTCATGCTGTGCTGCTTGACAACACTTGCCATGATGCTGATTTTTGCATGGGTTAAAAGTCATTACCCAAGCTGCCCTGGCCAGTTCTCAAGCTGCCTTGCCTTGCTTTGGCTGTTCCTTGCAAACCTATCTTGCTCTTCAGGCAGATGCATGCACCCTTGCTGAAGCTGTCTTAAGACAGCTTGTCATGTTGAGTAGGTGACTCAGACAGCCACTTCATGCATCATGTCACGCAAGCTCAGTTGCAAGTGCTTGCTGCTGATTAGCGCACCCTATTTTGACGTGCTATTTACCTTGTATATATATGCTTCAGGGTCTTCACACCACTTTGGGAACTCCAACCACCCTGCAGATTGGAGCGCGTCCTTTCAATGAGTCTACACTTATTCAGATTGCATATGCATATGAGCAGATGACGATGCACCGTGAGCCACCTCAGCTCTTTCCAGAGTGTGTCAACCCTGTGGTGGCCACCATCACCAACACTGCTGCAACAGGCATTGCCACCGCTGGATGAAATTTCTGACACCCTCGCTGATCATGCTCCCATTGAGGCGGGAGCATCACTGATGGGAGCCTCAGATCATCATGCAAAACTGGAAGTGAATCGCGCAAATCCTTATTTGCTGCACAGGGAAGGCGAAGTGCAAGCACAAAATTTGATGCTCTGCTATCTGGAAAGGAATTTGACACAAACATCACATGTACTGTTGTGCTCAATCACCCGAGCTAAGGAGAGAAGGGCCAGAATTTCATTGCAGGATATCCTGACTTCTGTGGAGACTCTGCCCATGTACTTATAACTCTGATACAAGCAACTCGTGCCTTTTTGTTGCGACTGCCTGAATGCAACAAGTGTATGCAGAGTTGTTTATGTACATGTGGCTGGCAACTGCCAGATTGATATATGTGCTCATAGCAATGTCATCATGCTGATACCATTTCTTTGGCACTCCTGTTTCATTTTGTTTGCTTAAAACTCAGTGCTGATGAAATCCCTGGTAGGTTGGTGTTACTTCAAGTAACAAGTTGGTTGTGTACAAAACTGATGTAGTATACATAATATTTGTAAGCAGCCTCTGAACTTGCCTGTTGTGAAGGCTGCTGCATGTGGCTCAACGAATTGCAAAGCATGTGAAAAGCTTGAAGCAATTGCTTGCAAGCTACGCATTACCGGCAAACGGTATCATGGCTTTGCTTGTGCCAGTATCAAGATTAGTTATGAGGTCAAGGGCCCAGCTGCAGCATGGGTCTGCAGGCTGCTTGCTAGCCGTCAGCTCATGCATACAAGGTCATGCTGTGATGATAATGCATAGAGTACGATTAGCAATACTCATTGTTCAGGTCGGTTCTTCTGACGCCAGTGCTTGCTTGAGTCATACAATGACTGCATGAATTGACTCGTGAGGTGCTTGCCTAACAGTGCAGAATAGGTGTGATGGTAATTGTTTGCCGATGAACTGCCTTACACAAAATTTTGGGTAAGACTGCATTTCTTGCTGACATTGACTTTGCAGTCAGTTGATTGGGACCTGAAGGCACAACCATTGATGGCAATTTCGATTGGGAAATTTACCCACCCCTTGCAACTACGGAAATTCGCCAAATTAGACTTGTCCGTGTTGTCTGTGTGTGCGCGCATGCATGCCCTTGCTAGTCAGTTTACCCTGTTGCACCGAGCAAAGTCATCTCGAAGCGTTCGACCCCGCGCAGCAGATCCTACATTGCCAGCACTTAATTTCTGGATTTGTAAGCGAGTCGCGTGGGTCTAGACCTTTGTGCATGCACGAGCTGCTACTGTGCTTGCGCAAGGGCTGTTATCTCGGCGCTGTAACTGTATCATTTGCTAAACCCGCAGTGCAGCTCTCACAGAGTATTCAGCAGTTTTAGTTGCCTGACTGCTTCCGGCAGCGGTGGGCTGATCGGTGTTGAACGGACCTTGTATCTGCCAGCTGTTTGTGGGCGGGCCAATTCCGTTATCTTGCGAGACAACGTGGATATTCATGGCAAGCGCTTGCCGTGCAGTTGAGCAGAGATCGCAGGTCCCTCAGCATGCAGACAGGACCTTCAGTGCAACACTGATCAGAGATTGACAGGATTAGCCTGCTGCAAACATTATTGCCTGTTTCAAAGGATGTGACTCAGCGGAACAGCTGATACACATACAGAATGTCTGACGCAAGTGCAGCCAGCAGCACAAGCAGCATTCCTGATGAGGAGGAGCCACGATTGAAGTATCAGCGACTAGAAGCAGACACTGGGGATCTGTTGCTTGAAACAGAAGCAGCATGCCTCTGTGTGTCTGATAAGATGCTTGCGATGGGCACACGGGATGGCACCGTGCATCTGCTTGACTACGACGGCAACGAGGTACTCCACTACATGTTTTATGTGCATTGTGCTGCAGGGTTTCTCCATGCTGCATTTTCCATGCTCTTTTTGTGGACACAAGAACCTGTCTGTTCTATGTCCACAGGTGAAACGTTTTCAGGCACATAAAGGCCCAGTCAACGACCTCTGCTTTGACGAGACAGCAGAGTTTGTGGGCAGCTGCTCAGATGACGGAGGTGCCATGGTAAATTGCTTACACCGTGCTGCTTTACACCGCTTTGGCTGTTCACCGTGTCCTGCACAACACTGCTAGTCCATGCTAGTGAACAGGTTCACAGCTTGTACACAGATGAGGTATCCAAGTTCAAGTACAGCAGACCTGTCAAGGTAAGCCATATGCTCATGAGCAGATGAGATATAGACAAGCACAACCCGGGGTCCAGGTTACAGATCTTCTGGCAAACCTAAAGGCAGTCACATGTCGTGAGCACTTTTTGGCCTCCTTTGCAGAGTATGGCTCTGGATCCCAGGTATGGCAGCCGCAAGACACGGGAGTTTATGACTGGTGGGCTGGCTGGCCAAGTTGTCCTCAACTCCAGGGTGAGCCTTCACCAGACATCAGAACTGCATGCATGATCCGTCCATTGCATCCTCTAGTCTGCTGTGCTACAGCTCTTGGCAGTGACTCATCAGAGAGTTCACCAAATCAGCAGATGTTGGTTCTCTGTCAGCCTTCATGCTGCAATGTATTGTTTGCATTCTCAAACAGACGATGCAGTTGAACAATGCAAATACCTCTTGCAAACAGTCCCATTCCAAAGCTCAGAGGCTAATTTGTCAGGACACCTGACAGCAAATCAGTCAGGTGTCTGAGCTGTACACTACTCAGGCCATGCATGTCTGCAACCACAAAACAAAGCCTGAGATTGTGTTGTGCTGCTCAACAGGGCTGGCTCGGGGCAAAGGATAACATCATTCACACTGGAGAGGGTCCTGTGCCCATCATCAGGTGGGCAGGCACCCTGGTGGCATGGGCCAACAAAGTCTGCGTCAGGGTACACGGCCCCTTCCCCCATCTGTCTGTGTGACTGTGCACTCCTCATCGTGCTGCACTAGCATTCACAGCCAGCCGTGTCTGCCATCTGTCTCTGTCACAGCATAGGCATTACATGTGATACTCACACAAGTGGAATGGATGCAGGTGTATGACACAGCTGCCCATACCAGAATAGGCAAACTGGATCGGCCCAAATCCAGGTCAGCTTTTTGACACCTGTCTGAAAAACCATCCTTTGCAACTGGAGGGTTCTGGCTGATTCAGTTGCACGATCCTCTCTTAAGGCATTACACCCAGGAAGGCTCATGCTGCTGTAACTTGTATTCATCCCAGGGCAACTTCATGCACTAAGCTTAACCTTTCTCTGCAGCCAAATGTGCTGCCCCAAATAGCATTCATTCAGACTGAAGCTGACAACAATTGCTGAGGGCTTGTGCTGACATTTCTTGTTGTCTGCATGGCAGTAATGCAGAGGGCACTTCTTGCCAGCTTTTCTGGGATGGCGAGCAGATTCTGTACATGGGCTGGCATCAGACCATCAAGGTACTCATGATGTGTGTATGTAGGTACCCTATCATGTACGCATACCCCAAGATGCAGAGACCCCATGAAAAGCGTGCATTTCTGTTTGCATTGCTGCTTGCATGAAGCATAGCACATGCGCATGTCAAAAAAGGTGCTGCATTGCTGCTTGCATGAAGCATAGCACATGCGCATGTCAAAAAAGGTGCTGCATTGCTACTTGCATGAAGCATAGGCATATGCGCATGTCAGAAGAGGTGCTGCATGCTACTTGCATGAAGCATAGCATATGCGCATGTTAAAAAAGGTTGCATGTGTGTAGGTTGCGCGAATGAGACGAAAAGGCACAGCAGATGTGGATGCCCTGCGCACTGTGGAGGTTGTGGTGTCCTTCCAGCTGGACAGCCTAGTCGTGGTGGGTTGTCATGTGAAGGCTCATGTGTGCATGTACCTTGATGTGCAATGCTTTCCCTACATCTCTGAATTCCTGGAGGTCTCTGGACATGACGCCTCCTCAGCAGGTCTTTTAGCATATGCTGTAGGCAGACATATCACAGGAGCAGATGAGCCTGCCACAGGTGCTTGTAAACAGCATTGTTATACTGATCATGAAGCACAAGGCTTGGTTCCTGCATGAGCAACAACCAAGCAACTTTGAAACTTTTGTCAGCATTTGAACGTTTCGTGCCTGTAACATTGTCAGCGCTGACCAATCACAAAAAGACGACACCAGAAGCAGTGATCCAGAACAGCTGTGTGGCCATTGTTGCCTGTTTTTGTCTGCAAGGGCAGTCACAGTTGGTGTCTGGCACAACATGCGAGCAGCAAACATGACTGTGCAGGGCTTGGCGCCTTTTGGTGCTGATATTGCAGTCCTGGTGCACAACCCTGCATTGGACGGTTCCTCACCACGTCGCCCCAATCACTTGACAGCGGCTGCAGCGCTGTCAGGCGGCACTGCATCAGATGCCACTGGGGTCAGCACAGAGCTGCAGCATGAGCGCCCAGAGCTCAAAATCTTCACCTGGGCTCGTGAAGAGGTGGCTGCTGACGCTCTGTCTATCACAGGTACATGCTATGCATGTTTATACTTGCAATGTTGTGCATATGTGCTGCTTGGGACACCTGTTGGGACACCTGATGCGCCCCATGCAGACCAGCATGTGCAAGTGCACATAATCAAGACTTGGCTGCTGTCGCTGTGTCCATCAGAGGTGAATTTCTGCTGGACTCTATGTCACACAGCTCTGTATGTGGCAAACAGACCGCCCAGCGCTATATCTTATCGATTCTTAAACCTTGAAGATGAGAAATGCAAAAGCTGCTAAAACCCTAACTCCCACAACCCATCAAACAACCCTGACAAAATTGAAGCTTTGAAACGTTCCAGGGTTTTCAAAAACCTAACGGTGAGAACCGATACCAAGTAACGCTGGGGAAACAGACCTGCTGAGAAGGGCAGATGCAGCTCCAAGCTCATGCACAAGATCTGATGGCTCTCTCTGTTGCACCCCATGGACCAGCTACACAAGATGCACCTTTTTGCTCAGTGCAAATTTTGCACAGCAAGCAGCTCAAACAGAAGCTTGTCTTGCACCTCCAAACACAGCATGTACATTTGCAACATGCCGCTTGAGAAGAGCCCAGATGCCCAGCGCCTGACAACAGCATCTGCTTATGCCAGGCTATGAGGAATATGAGGCGTCTGAGTATGCCTTGGCTACTTGCTATCTGCCCAGAACACGAGCAAGCTCCCAGGTGAGGATGAACGGTAGTGGTGCTGCCACACCCACTGGACGACAGGCTACCAAGTGGTGGGCTGATGGCGAAGAGCCCATCTACTATGTGGTTTCGCCAAAGGTAATGAGCACCGTAATATGTACTGGTACAGCCCGTGTTGCACATGATGCTGCTAGCTCAGCTTGTTCAGCTGGTGTCAGCTTGAGGCGTGGCATGCAATGGGACTCACTGAGCAGCCAGCCTTTGTTTCTGCTGGCTGACTCTAGACAAAGTGCTTGGTGATTCACAACATGCAGCCGGTGAGGATCCTGCTTCTTGTTGCTGCTGCTGCTGCTGCTGCTGCTTGCACTGAAAGCAACCTTGAATACAGATGTAGTCTGAAAGCCAACCTGTCATCAAAGCATTTGCATGCAACATGGGCTGTAATTCTTGCATCGACATGTGCTAAGCAAATGCTGGAATTCCTGCCCAGCAGAGGTCTGCCTACCCACCGGTCTTGTGGTTTCATATGTAGGAGATTATTGTCGGACGGCCTCGAGACGGCAGTGACCGGGTGACATGGCTACTTGAACATTCTCGCTATGAGCAGGCTCTAGACATCATAGAAAGTGATGTCACGCTTACACAAGCCACCCGAGAACAGGCAAGATATTCCTGCACCTTATCAACATCAAGCTGGAACGCTGTGCAACAGAAAGTGTGCATGCACTTGCTGCCATGTTGCTGTAGTGGCTGCATTTTGTTGCGTGTTGCACTGCTTCCTTTACCCAGCACAACAAGGCCAAAGCAAGCACAGCAGCGTCAGACGCCTCAACCAGCAGCAGTTTGCCAGCACAAGGCCTGCAGGCATGGGTATCATCTGTACAGAGACAGCATCAGTCAGCTGCATCATTGTTCATTCAGTGGTGCAGCTGACTCTCGAGCAATACATCAATCTGTCAATTGATTGAGCAATCAATTGATCAATCAATCAACCAGTCAGTCAGTCAGCCAATCAATCAATCAAGCAGTCAATCAATCAAGCGTCATTCAGGGGTGTTGAATTGCAGGTAGCAGGGCAGTATCTGGAGTTCCTGGTGTCTCAGGACCGCTTTGAGGAGGCTGCTGCCCTCATGCCTCGCCTCCTCAAGGTACCTGCTGCTGCTTGCCTTCTCTTTGCCGCCCATTGCTATCGGTTGTGAGTCTTTCCATTGGCATACCTGCTCCGCCATGCTTTGAATGTGTGGCACAATAAGCTTGGTGCACTTCTTTAGGGATGAGTGCTCGTAGAGGAGCTGGGTTGGTACTATTGCCTAAGGGTTCGTGCTATTGCACAAGGGATCTTGAGATTGCATATGGGTTCTTAGCATGCAACAGCAGTGTTATGCAAGACTGAATCTGAGTGATCTTTCTGCTGAAAGCAGTGTGCTTGGAGCGTCAATCAATCAGACTTGCTGCTCTGGTCTGACGTCGGACCACATTGCTGGATCAAAGGCCATATTGCTAAATCAAAGCCCATATTGCTAAATCAAAGGCTATATTGCTAAATCAAAGGCCGTATTGCTAAATCAGCGTCCTCAGTTCCTCTAGAGCAACTCTGCACAGAAGTTTCTATACTCGTTGTGCAGGACAATGCAGCAGTGTGGGAGCGGTGGGTGTACATGTTTGCTCAGATGCGGCAGCTGCCCGCCATGGCCCCCCACATCCCCATTGAGCACCCCACCCTTCGCCAGACCGCCTACGAAATGATGCTGCATGCCTTCCTGCTGAGCAGGGCTGATCACAGCATCCTGCTGGCCCTGGTCAAGGACTGGCCCACCCACCTCTACTCTGTTACCACCCTCACTGAAGCTGTTCTTCATAGGTCAGCTAACCTTGTCGTGTCACACTACACAGCCATGCCTGCGCAGCCCGGTATTACACCTGGCTCCTCATTTAATTGATGACAAAAGGCATGGTCTTTTCTTTTCTTTCTACACAGCCATGCTGGGACTCACAGATAGCAGGGTATGCCCCATGTAGTTGCTGCTGCAATTCTTCGCTGAGTTCAACCTCTCCCAGGGTGTATGTAAACAGGCCAGCTGTACTACAGCTCTGCTGCACTGTCTGTCTTTGCAACAGGTGCTGGGTGATATGCAAGCAGAGCTGCTGCCCTTGTTGCTGCTTCTGTACTCTGCCACAATGCCACCTCAGAGTTGCCCACATTGCATGCTGTCTCTTCAGTAAACAAAGGGTCTTGCGACTAGCATGTCTGTTGAAAGCCAGCAACAAACTCAGGCAAGAGCTGACTTGATGCTTGAGGCATATCTGATGAAAGACAGCAGTGAACTCAGGCAAGACTTGAATGGATGCTTGAGGGGTGTCTGATGAAATCCAGCAGTAAACTCAGGCAAGACTTCACTGCATGCTTGAGACATGCAGGATACGGGCACCTGGAGGAGACACAGAAGCACTGCTCCAAGTAGCAGCCCAGCTGTATCAGATTCAGGGCCGCTACGACCTGGCTCTAGCCATCTACCTGCGCCAGCAGCAGCCGGCAGTCTTCGACTTCATCCAGGAGCATCACCTGCTGCCAGTGCTGCATGAGCGTGTCGCTCAGCTGCTGAGCATTGATGAGGAACGAGCCACACAGCTGCTGATGGACCAATATGATGAGGTGCCAGCATCCACAGTTGTTCCCTCCATCCAGGTCAGTTTGCCACCAGCTCACACAATTTGTGTCCACATGCGCTGAGACTGGGCGCATGTGGACACGGCTGCTCTGGAGAGACAAGACTTGTCATATATTTATATTTTGTCGTGATAGGCCTATTGTACAAGGCTGCCCCGAGGTTGCCAGCAACTCCTGCTGAGGCTAAGGCTCTACCCCGTGAGTCAAGACTTGTCATGCACGTACCTAGCTCATCATGAGCTGGAAAGCGTTTTTATTTTCATTATTATTATTATCATTATTATTATTATTATCATTATTATTATTATTATTATTATTGTCATCATCATCATCATCATTGTTATTATTATTGTTAATATTATTCTTATTTTTACTATTTTTATTATTGTTTGTTATTATTTGCTGGCCTGTGTGGAATCCTTTCCCCACCACTTCATTCAATCGTTCATGTTGTTGCCCATGCGTTCATTTGTGCCAGCATCCTTGCATTCAGCATGTGTGCGCATCCAGGGTCATATGCAGACAGTCATGTATGGGTGCCCTCATCAGGTCCTGCAGGAGGGCAGGTTGCGCTGTCTTCGACACAACGCCTTGGTCAGGCACATTCTAGCAGCAAGCAACTGTCAGATTGTGCTGTGATCTTCATCGCCTGCCAGAATCTGCCAGAATCTTTTGTGTGATTGTTGATGGAGATGCACACCTAAGCGTTTCAGATGCTGATGTAGCCAGGCTGACACTGGTGTATTTGGTGTAGGCAGAACAGCAGAGAGCAAAGGATGCTGGTGACAGCTGCAAAGCAGAAGTGTGGAGGCACAAGCTGCACCACTACCTTGACCAGCTTTTTCAGAAGGACCAAACAGCAGGCGCTGATTATCATGTCCTACAGGTATGCCAGCCAGGCATTTCTGTCAACACATGCATAGATAAGCATTTGGTATCCCTTGGTACCTGCCGTACTTGCAGAAACAAAACACACACTGAAAAGAATTATTACAGCTTTCGGTTACTGTGATGCGTATGTGAGACAACATGGCATGACACAAGATGCCTGGTGACTTGCAGCAGGAAATGCACAATGACTATGCATCTCAGCAGAGGTCAAAGCTGGCACGGATCAGCATATGGCTTTCCAGCTCACTGCAGTTGACTTGTATCACGCTCTGCTGGTTTTGCACTTTTATCAGTGTTGATGGGTTGCTCAGTAAGCAGGCAGCAGCTTGCATGCAAGCAAATGGCTGTCTGTTCTCGCTGTTGGACAGAATGTGTACACACTCCTGCAGATCTAGGCAACTGATGGGCTTCCTGGCAGGTCTCCAACGGCATGCAGCCACATGTAGTCTGATATGCAGCAACAAGTGTTGTGCAGGTGGAGTTGTACGCTGACTATGCACCCGGCCAACTGATGGCGTTCCTGGTGAGCAGCCAGTGGTATGGGCTGGAAGGAGCTCTGCAGGTGTGTGAGCAGCGGGGCCTGGTGCGTGAGCAGGTCTTCATCCTGGGTCGCATGGGCAGCGCCTCCCAGGCCCTCCACCTCATCATTCAGCGCCTTGCTGACATACCCCAGGTACTGCACTCAACAACCTGTCGCACCAAGCATTATCATGCAACGCCGAGAGAGAGCTGTGTTGCTGACATATCCTTGGTATTGCCGGCAACATCTTGCCACATCAAATACCATCAAGCGACGCTGAGCAAGAGCCATGTTGCCAACATACACTAGGTACTGCATGCAACACCCTGCCACATCAAATTCCATCAAGAAGGCAAGAAAGAGCCATATTGCTGACATATCCCAGGTACTGCATGCTGCATGCAACACCCTGCCACACCAAGCACCATCAAGCAATGCAGAGCCAAGTCTTACAAACCCCAATTACTGCATGTAACACCCTGCTGCATCAAGTATTGTCAAGCAAGGCCGAGAACAAGCCGCGTCGAGAAAAAGCCATGTTGCTGAGGCACCCCAGGTACTTCATGCAACACCAATACCCTGCACCATCAAGCCAAGCCAAGAAGCAGCTGCATTGTTGTGACCAGTCAATGTGCCAGGTGTCATTTGGTGCCAATCTTCTCACCCCAACAGCTCTGAAGACTGCTACAAAGATGCCATTCAACAGATGCCTGTCCCCTTGCGCTGAAGCTCTTCTAAAGCCTGCTTTTCATTGGTATAATATGTGTGCAGGTCTCTGCTCAATGGTCTTCCCAACGACAAGAAGATTGATGAGAGGAGTTGGTACTTGTAGGCGTGCGCTGTGGTGGTCAAGCATGTGGCTTGTATATTTGTCAGTGATGAGACATGGCTGTAATTGCAATGCAGGCCATCGAGTTTGTGCAGATGCAGCGAGATGATGATCTGTGGGAGCTCCTCATCAGCCTAGCTCTGGAAAGCCCTGCTCTCACAGGTATTCTGCCGTCAGTTGCAATGCTCACTCATGCAAACAAGTATATCTAAGGCCCACTGTTGTCTGCATGTGCAAAACGCCCCACCCACTTCTGTCTCAGGGCAAGTTTTCATTTCCGCTGATGATCTTACGCTCTGAGCTGTGATGCTGTGAAGGCAGCTGCATGGCGCATATACAGGTAGAGCAGTTGCTGTCGTGGAGCCTTTTGGACATTGTGCGTTGTCCACCTGCACATCAACTTTCCCCTCCTCCCTGCTGTGCTACATCAAACTTGAAACCCCAAAGGTGCCCAAAAGGTGCATACTGTGATGGCAGCCAACGAGGGTGTCTGCGGCTGCAGGTGAGCTGATGGACAACATTGGGGGGTATGTGAACCCCCTGAGGCTGCTGCAGCGCATCCCTGATGGCATGTCTGTGGAGGGCTTGCGGGATCGCTTGGTGCACATCATCGCAGACTTCCGCACTCAGACATCGCTGCGGGAAGGCTGCAACACCATCCTGCACACCGACTGCCTGCTGCTGGCCCAGGTGCTTGCCTTCTTTGCTTTCTGCTGCATGCCACCCTCAATTTCTAACCCAATCACTATGTGCCACTGTTGTTGCTCACAGTGCACTGCATTGTAACATCTGTACACACGGATTGTCTGTCTTGCTTTCTGATGCTGAAGGTGTGTCCTCGATCCTTGTCTTGTCATAAGTTTCATAGGTATGATGCATGAATCTCATGCCTGGCCTTTGCATGGATCATTTGTGCCTGACTACGGTTCTTTGCACAGATCAAATGTGACTGACGATGCTCCTTTGGCTGCAGAGGCTGTACCATGAGGTGAGGCACGCATTGAGCCACCTGTACGTGAAACCCTGCATACCATCTGCGTCCGTACCTCAACCTGAAGCCAACGGGCTGTGGCAGCATTGGAATGCTGGGGCAGGGCTAGGGGCAGTTGTGGACCAGCAGGACCTGCCTGGGCCTCAGGGCACTAAGCAGCTGCATCTGAGGAGGAAGGAAGGACCTGATAACGAAGATCTAGAGACGGTGCGTGAAAGACACTGACATCACAAATTAGTTCCATTGTCCCAACAACAGCTGATGCTGAGCAGGCACATGAAGATAGATGTGATGCAATGGAGCCTACTGAGTGGGAATCAGGAATCTGGAGTAGCACTTCCATAGCTTGTGACTGAAGTGTGAAACAAAATTGCGATCTTTCGTTAAATGATGAACAGGGTCTTGTTGCCTATCACCGTTTCTAACAATGTCAGCAATCAGAGCAGGTAGCACCACACATGTATATACATGTGACTGCTTCTTACTGCAACTTTCAGCACCATGCACTACAGGCTATCTAGTCACAACAGCGTGGTTTGACACTACATTCCCTGAACACAAAACGTTTCTGACACAGACTTAGTTGAGACTATCATAGTAAGCTGACCGCTCGGTGTTCTTGACGCGGCGCATGGTCTATGTGAAAGTGCCTGTTATTGCTTTGTCTGCTGATGCCTGAATTGTCTTCTTTGTGGTGCAGGTGTGGGTTGGTATTGAGTACCCTGCATCTGCTGGCTCTGACGTGGCGTCTCAAACGTCAAATCTTAAGTTCAGGGAACAACGTCATAGAAAGACAGCAAGACAAAAAGGAATTGACTCTCAGCCATCATTGTCAAGTCTTGTGGTGGCTGATGTTGCTGTTCTGCCAGAATGAGTGCTTCCCAAACGTGCACTATATTCTGGACTTTTGTTGCCTGCATCTACTTCAACAGTTAATGCATGAGAACGACGATTTGCTTCTTGCCAAATCATCCCCTGTCATCTGTTGAACAGCTTTCAGGTGGTAACAGAGCATGCCAGGAAGATATATATATGCATATATGCGTAATCTTTTCACATAATGTGTTAATAAGCAGTCAGCTGCGTATGTACTGTGCACACTTGTGCAGCAGCCTGTGTATTGCTGTTGGCGAGGTCTTTCCTTCAAAACAGACGAATGAACACATGCAAGCAGTCATCTGTATACAGTGTAAGCTGTGCCTCTGAGAATTTCGAGTGTGACTGGACGTGAATATACAACAAAGCTATAGCATCATAGCTGACACCTGCATCTGTTAGTGTGATTTGCTTGCAGCAGCCTTTAGACAGTCTGGCAGCAGCACTATACAGCCTTATATATATGCCCCAAGGCTTGTATTCACCTGTGACAGCTGTCAGGTTTACAAATGCTGCTGGTTGCAATGAAGGCTTGCTCACACAGAGATGTGACCACGCTGCCTGTACAGGACTCTGCTCAGCAGGCTTGGCTTTCGATCTGAAGATGCTGTCGGGTTCAAATTGCTGCTACAATTTTGACGTTTCAGCAGCCACCTGCTGAGCAATGACAGATGGTGCCTCATATGCTTGAGAACTGCTGCAATGTGGCTATTTTGCATCTCAACACAGCAATGAAGGAGACTCCACCGCAGACTTGCAGGCATCTCTGCTCGCAGCTCTCCTTTTGAAGGGCTTTCCAGCTTCCTGGGCCAGTTCATTGACCATGGTCACAAGGTCAGGTGCATGTGGGAAGGCTAAAACAACTATTGTGGTGCTGTGCAGATCTGCAACAGCAGCAGCAATTAGCTATAGCTGTCATGCTACTGCCAATCGTTCTGGTCACGCTTGGTCATTACAAAGTCATGCTGAGGCATGCTACTGGTGCGTAAGAGTTTTATTTTTTATCGTGGGATGCCTGCAAGTGAAGAACTGCATATCACAAGTGGGTAGTCTGTTGCAGTTGCTGCAATGTTGGCATCACATGCACCTGAGCAGAGGTGCATGCTCCAGACAAATGGCCCACTGTTGCTGCCAGGATGCTTGCTGCACTGAGTGGGCAGTGAAACAGGATAGCAAAGCAGTGAAGTAAAGGACTGTCAAATGACTCCTGCCTTATGGCCCACAACCTGCATGAATTTATGAAATGTTACATCTTACACTCAATGCACTCCTGCAGCTGGTGCATGATATTGCCCACAGAGTGATAGCTGATACCATGCCCCTCTGCATCGTTTATAAGTTTCTTGTAGCCTTTAAGGGTCAAGCCTAGCTTTGACAGCAGAACTCTTGCAACAGCCCCCAGAGGTTAAAGCCTTGACTGCTGCCCTCAGTGTCCTTTCCTGAAATCGCAATTCATGCTGATTGGCAATCGCTTGCATGTGCGCAGGTGCTGATGAGGCACAATGACCTGGGAGACCTAAGGCATTCTCTTTGCATCCATGCCTACATTGAGGGCTTGCCAATTGTTATCAAAATCAGATAGACCTGCACTTGCAAGCAAGGCAGGAAATGCAGCCGATACTGCCAACATGTGGTTCAATTGCTCTCGTTGGAAAGCTTGCTCATAGCTACCTGTGATGTCAAGACAGCCATTCATCTGGTTGACACACCCCTGAAATTGACAAGCGCAATGAGTCTATGCAGCCTGCTGCAAGGAGGCAGATTTACCTTGCAAGTACATGCTGACAGCTCTGCCTGGCAGGGGCATGTGAATTAAATACCGTGCCTCACCCAGGCCTGCCAGATCACAGCCGTTTGCAACTCAGTCAAACTGGCCAACTCCCGTGTGTCAGCTGAGCTGACACTACAGCTACGTCAACAATATCGATTTATCCAAGTTAGCCATGGGATTTATGCCAAGTGACTTATGGTCTGCCGACCCAAATTTCAGGGAGCTGCATGCCAATCATGTTTTGCATACTGGTTAAATGCAGCTGCAGATATGCAGTCTGCAGCCATGTCATGTATGGGGTTGGCATACCTGCCATGACCTGCCATTGACTGACCCCTGAGCACACAAAACCCTGCCACATTGATATGGAAGCTTGCTACAAGGATGACTACTTTATGGCCAAAATTAGGGTTTGTTATGTAATGTGTGTCATACAAGATGCGACCCTCAAGTTGATCACACCGCGCGTGCGTGTTGATTGCAGTATGGCAACGCGCAGTGACGAAGTAATCTTGCAACGCGATGAGAGAAAATCGGCTGCCGCGGATGCCGTAAGCTCGCTGTACACGCCCTTCCAAACTCTGACAGCGTTGGCTGTCGAGACTGGTCAGGCTGTTCGGCAAACTTTTGGAGAGTCAGAGGTGGTGACCAGTGGGCATGTGGAAGAAGGTTCACAACATGACGCATTACCCAACAGCGACGATCGTTCTCACCATCAAACCGAGCCTGAAGCTCTGTTTGCCGATGGTCAAGTCAATGCAGCACAGCGCAGAGACAACAGTTCACCCGTTGGCGTTGATCCCGAAGTTGTGCGAGCAGAAATCGATCGAGTCCAAAGCAAGACGTTGTCGACGAACGCAGCTACAGAGGTCATCCTTCGCTTCAATTTCATGGGTGGACGAGAGTCTAAGGTGCGCAACTCTTGCCTGGCTGTTGCCGCAACAAAAACCAACTTTCGACGAATTTATCTCGGTGTGATTGCAGGCTGCATTGCTCTTTGTGGCACTTTCAATACTTGCCGGAGCTGCTGTTTTGATAACAGAGTTTGTCCACAAAATGGCACAGGTCTGCACTGCTCTTTGCATTGCTTGCCTCCTGAACGGTGCCCATTAATATTCGAAGCTCCTTTCATGACATGTAGCCAAAGCCTGTTTGACCTGACTCTGCAAATCCATAAATGCTGCAGGGCAACGGAGCAGCAACGATCAAACAACACGGAGCAACATGGGTGTGGAATGTTGCCATTGGCGGCATATGTCTTCTGTTGGTTAGTGTTTTTCTGGGCAGCCTCTTATGGCGTGTGCTAGATGCTGTCAGGCTTCACAAGCATTGGTGAGCAGCTTATGTCAGGTCGTCGGAGAATGGCTACTTTTTTCTTTGCCATGCTGCAAGGCAAGCTTGGTCAAGTACAAAAGCCTTGTGTTGTGTCTGACTGAGTACAGCATGCTCAGGCACACATGCATGTGCTTGAGATTGCCCAATCAAATTGAGCATCATCGTCACAAGATGTGTATTGAGGTGTCTGCAGCTGACAAGGAAAACTAGCTGGTGCAAATGACAAGGCTTCAACATTGCACTCCTAAGATGACCAGTCTTGTTTCACAATCACAAACAGGCTGATTGTCATCTGCAGGAAGCACAGGCAGAAGCGAAATGTGACTCTCATTGTGCTAGAAGCAATCCTGCAGTGGCTGAATCTGGTTTTCTATGTGGTACCAAACGCATTAAATGTGGCCAATCCCTGCTTCTTCCTTGCTGACGATTGGTTCTACCTCGGTTTTGCTCGCTGGACTTGTTGGAACACTGTAAGTCACCTCTCATTGAGGTCAATGCAATGCCATTCTGTTACGCTTACGGTTGTTGCATTCTGCTTGCACTTCTGTCCGGTAAGTTGTTGTCTTGCAAGGGTTTTTCAGATGCAAAACTGTGCTGCCATGCGTTGACATCATGAAGCTGCAAGCCTTGGTTGTCAGTGGTGCTTTAAAGCTGCATAGCTCCAGGCTGTTGCCTCGCGAGGCTTCCGGTATCCTTGCTCAAGGAAGCTGCATAGGATCCTGGGTTCGCTTGCATGAAAGCTAGGCTGTTTGACTGCATCTCTGGTTCTGCAATTTCATCTGGATTCTTGTGCGCTTATCTGTGCCATTTGCATCTGCTAAGTCAGCTGCTGCCTGTTACCAGAGCATGCTGAAGCACTGTTTCATGATGCTGAACTCCCAAAATCTTGGATTTAGTGTGCTATGTCTGTGCTATGCATGTTGCGCATTTGCTAATAATTGTAATGCGACTTTGTCCACCTTGAGTTGTGTTTGATCTGCAAGCCTGCTTGCCTACAAAATTGTGCTGGTGTGTTGCAGATCTTTGCACTTTTCCTGGTGCACGCTTATTCAACTCGTGTCTGGAAGCGTCAAGCAAGTGACAGCACCAGCCTGAGTGCAGCAGCAGTTGAGCATGGCTTCCAGAGCCCTGAGGGCCATTCCAAGCTGATCATGGATGGGCCCTGGATCCTGTTGTGGCCCTGCCTCCTGCTTTGGCCAGTTTTTGAGGGCATTGTAGGGTTTGGTTTCATCCACAATGCCGTAGGTGACGCCATTCTACTGGCTACTCCATATCTGGTTGTGCTGTCATGGCCATTGTGTTTCAGCTACTAGATCTCCCACTGCCTTGGTCGTCATCATCAGCATAGCATCTTCGCTATGCATCTGCGGCATCTCTACCAGATTTGTACCTGTACTGCCTGCAATGGCTGAATGCTTCTTGCATGTCAGGCCAGCCATTTGGCTGTGTGCCCTTGAGCTGCATGCTGCTTGCATGCAGCAACACAGCCTGCCGTGGTTGCAGAGATGTGCAAAGTCGCTGCCTGTGACACATGATAGCCTTGCCTTGTAGTATGTAGTGTGCAGTCATACCATGCAATGTAGCCACGCTCTTAGGTCGGTCCTGACTGAAATGGCAGGCCCAGATATGCCTTGCGTTCTTGGACCTGATCATGTTGTGGGGGCTGTGTGTCAGTATTGTAGAAGGCCGCTTCGTCAGTGCCAACATGTTGGCTGTGCAAATGTTGCAGTATGTTAGTGTGTACCAAACTTGCTTGAGGTATGTAGTTTGTCTTGGCCTTGACATGTTCATATCATGCAGACGTGGCAACTGTCTTCACATTGCCACATATGGATGCAAACGGAGTGGTAGTGGAAACAAGCTTGACAGCGTTTCAGGTGTGCAAAGGACAATACGCTGCAGAATTTAATTCTATTGCGCTACGGTGTGGGGTGGATCGAGCCACAAGCATCGTAGTGGATTTTATAGTGGCCTTGGCTCTACTTTACTTTGTGGTTACCTATATTCTGCTGGCCCTCAAGCTGAAAGGCTACCGCAAGCAGCCATATGCCTCTGTCCAAGTTGGCCTGGTGTACAACACTCTGCAGGTATTGCTTGCCCCTGAGTTCCTGCTGCCTCCGTCTATAGCCAGATGCAATACCATGATGCTTGTCGTGCAAACTATTGCAACAGCTACTGTAGCCTGCTAGAGAAAGAGTCCATCACACGCATATGGCACGCGCCCTGTCTACTGCAAGTGAGACTGTACTGCGTGAACAATGACCTGGGTTGAGTGAGTGGCAACACCTGTCAAATGGCCTCTATACCTGGCTGCTCCACCATACGTGACCTCCTTAGTTGCAACCAGACAAAGTTTGATTACACTGCTTGTCTTCAGAGGGTTTTTGGTGTGATGCCCCAAGTCGTGAGCATACATGCACTTCTGCCGACTCATCTCCCACCGTCTGACTGCACTTCTGCCTCAGGATTGCATCTTGTGATGTCTTCTCTTGCGGCAATATGCTTCATAGTAAAGCATGTGTGACTGTTGATGCCTGTTCCACGTGGGTTCAAATACCACCGTTTCTACATCATATATATTTGCGTGATTCAAGAGTGTGCTTGTGTGTGGCAGTTGTGGCTGCGGATGGCGGTGATGAGCTTCTTCACGCTGTGCTTGGTGCTGCTGTGGCTGGTGGCGCCCGGCTGGTGCAGTAGCCAAGAATTCTCCTGGCTTGGCCTCATGCCCATGCAGGTGCGCTCACATTGCATTCCACAACACACATGGGACCATTTTCCAAGGCTGCTGCATGCACCAGAACCTGCTGAGTCAGATCTTTGGACAGCTGCTTGCTTGTTGGTTGGTCAATGCATATCAGCAAATGTGCATGCGTGATGTAGCATGTTGTCCAAGAGCGAGGTCACTGGTCAAGTGAGTGAAACATACAAATTCTTTCTGTTGATCACCTGCGTGCACCTTCAGCGTTGCTCACATTCTCAAAGGTGGGTTCAGCTTCTGCAATGTGGTCAGGGCCTATGCTGTCGTAACTTAAGACTGTGATGCGTCCTGTTTGCAGTAAGCTGTGCGCCGCTGCGTTCATATGTTGCTGAATCATAGCTGAATCATGGCTGAATATGTTGCAGGAACATAGCTGCTGTGTTGCGCCAATGCTGTTCACATGGAAAATGGTGTATGTACTGCAGATTGTGATGACAGCCAACACAGTTGTGCTGTGCTATGTGGCATCCCCTAGAACGCCTCAAGAGCATGCTGCTGCTTCTACGGTGGGTCATCTTTCCTGCTCTCGTTTATTACATGCAGTCAAGTCATCTAGAGGGTGCAGAAGAAGTTGTGTCAGCTGTTCAGAGTATGTCATGCTGCAGCAGATATGGTCAAAAGAAAGTCATCAGCTGAGTGTTGTCTGGGAACATATGCATATGCAGCTTGTTGAAAGGAGGAACATATGTCATGCATGAGTAAGGAGCGCACAGCTGCAGCACATAAGCCTTGCTGGCATGCCTATGTCTGTGCGTTTGTCATTTTGGCTGCCTAGTTGTTCATTTGCCCTGATCTGTGCTCAGACATGTGTGTACCAGCATGGCTTGGTGCAATGTATGTTTTGAGGGTTTACAGCACTTGCAGGTCTGGCTTCAAGAGTTTGCCTGGACAGAAGCAGACAAGCCTGTCAAGCTGGCAGCTCGCTCAGCCATGGTTCCGGATGACGCAAAGCTGGCCCAACAGCCCATCTTCTGTTTTGAGACCATGATGAACCTGTTGTACTGGAGCTGCTATGTATATGACCACAAGATGGTATGATAGCTATATCAGTGTTTGCTGTTGGAACGTGCCCTTTTTGCCCTGACTTGAACAAATCAGAGGGAGCCTATTGTCAACCAATGTTTTGATGTTTATGCGTTGATGCTAGACTGCTCTGACGTGTCATGCTACATACTTTCAGAGAGACGCTGGAAGCATTGCAAGGCTTGAGCAGCCAATGTGATGATGCCTCGCTCTGCAGGAGCAGACAAACATCTCAACCTTCAAAGCAAGCAGGCCTTCAGCTGAACAGCAAGAGAAGCAAGGCAGACAGGAGAAGCTTGAAGGCACGTCCTTCACAGCACACACCACTCTGCATGTGGACACTGCCTTGAGCCTGTACAAGCTGACTCGGTCTCAGAGCTTCTGGGAGACCAAGCAGGACACGCGCTGCTTGGTTGGCTGGGGCAACAACACTGTCGTGGTGGCCTTCAGAGGAACTGCTTCCATGAAGAATGCCCTGGCAGATCTGCAGGTTTGCCTTCTCCTGACTTGTTGGTCATGATCATTGTCATCACTCCCAATCATGTGTTTACATGCGACCGATGCAACAACTGCAAGACAGTGCTACAGGCGAAGCAGAGGGATTTGTTTGATCCACTATGCCATTGCATTCACAATGGCAATTTAGACAGCATGGGCATAAAAACGATGTGGCTGCAATAGCCAAGCTCTGCTAGCTCAGGACTCTGTGTGTGTTACTGAGCCAGCAAGTGCTCCAAACTGGAACTCAATGCTGGCTTGAATACATCAGTCATCTGTGTCTACTGCTCCCTATTGTCTTACAACCCCATGCCCTTCTGCCCACCCTCTCCATGGCCTGTAGCAATCTTGGAGAAAATAGCTTTGACAGCAAACGAGAGGGAGCACTGCCTCAACAACTCTTGAAACTACAGTGCTTCCTTTGATCAGGGTTCAATCCCGTGTCACTAGCTGAATTGCAACTCCTTGTGGCATCGCCAGGCCTGGAGGATTGCGCACCCCCCCATGAGGGGTACAAACTGGCTGGGCACCCGCCCCCTTGTGCATGTCGGCTTCCTCAAGAGCTGGCTGGCTGGCGGGCTGAAACACAAAGTGGTGAGCCACATTCTGGAGGCTGTCCGGCAGTGCAAGCAGGAGTCCGGGTCAGATCAGCCCGTTAAGATCTTTGTCACAGGTATGCATTTGAGCCCACTATATCAGGTATAGATATGCGTACAAATGCCTACCGGTCGTGGATAGTGTTCAAGTGGGTCTGCATGCTCTGCACGTCATTGTTGTTTGAAGAGTTGCCGCCAGGGTTGAAGGGATGTTCTGAATCTTGCAATCTGCTGGTGTGGTTGCTGCAGGGCATTCTCTAGGCGGTGCCTTAGCCACTCTTGCTGCCTTTGACATCCGCAGACATCTGTTGGACAACATGGAGAGCAATGCTGAGGTGGTGTGCTACACCTTTGCTGCGCCTCGCACTGGCAACCATGCCTTTGCTCGGGAGTACAATGTCATGGTGCCTGACACCTGGAGCGTCATTAATGACCAGGTCAGCCTGCGACTTTACACCAAGCCATTCGTTAAGCAATCAGAGCAACTAGAGCATCAGAGCATCAATCAAGCTTCAGTACCTTGCTGTTGAAAGCAGCTCAAGACTATACAGCTAGGGTGTGTGCCAGATCTACATGATGGAGCCTCGACAAGCAAACTCAGCAGAGCACTGTGCCAACCAGTCTGTGCTGCTGCTTTCTTGTGTGGGTTTTATAGAGTTCAACTGTTATATGTGAATAAAGGCTTGCAAACTTTGCATATCTGCCGTCTGGCTATTTACACCCAATCACAGGCTGCGGGCTTGTTGAAAGACTGACACCTGTCTCTAGTGCCACCAACTGATTGAGTCCTGTGATGCCAGGATGTGGTGACGCGTGAGGGCAAGATGTTGTTCCTGTACAAGCGTCCCGGGCAGCGCGTCATCCTGAATGCTGCCGGCCACATGATGGTGCGCCCCACCCACATGGAAGCCTCTGTCCAGAAGTCTGTGGGAGGTACAGCATTCTCTGCACTTTATCAAGCGCAAGTTGCATTCCACAATATGCTTGACCAGCCTTGACTGCCGGCATGTCTCACCGAAGTTTGGTCCAGCAGAACTATACTGTGGGGCAGTGCCGAGACTAGAGCAAACAGGCTAGCTGCAGTTAATTACTAAGCAGGAGGCAGTGATTTACACGTTCTACGCTTATACACTGCATGAATACAGTGTGGACCTACTATGCGATCCAGAACACCTTGAGCTCAGGTTGCAAGCTTATACTGCTACTTCCAAACTGCTTTGCAAGTGCTTCCGAGTTGCGCTGTATGCTTGACTCACCACCAAAGTGTGACTTTTGCTGTTGTAGGCCAGAGTGTGCGGCATCATATGCTCACAAACTACATGCATGCAATCTTGTCAGTGGTTCTGGCTCAGTTCACGGGCTTGGGCTTTCTGGATGGCATGGAAGGAGTCATCAAGCTGGCAGAAGCCTCACCCTACGTTCAGGTATATTGACTGAACATCAAGGCTTCTACAGTACAAGCTTGAGTAAGTTATTGGCTAGCCACATTTGTAGTTTGGTCTGCATCTAGTTCTAGAGATCTGTACCATATTGTCAGGGCAACATGCAGCAGTTACTCACATATCTGTGTTGCAGTACATAGCTTGTGCTCATGCATCGATGGATGCATGTGAAGCCTCCACCATGTGCAGCCGTGTCTGTTTGCAGGATATTCTGAAAAGGCAGATGGATATGAGCTTGCCTGAAATGAGAGCCTTCTGTCAAGCTTATCCTGTTGCAAAGGCTGGCCAGTCCTTACCTGGGGCTCATCTGCCCAACAAGGGCTTTTGGCTGACTAAGCGGCCTACAGCCCCTTCCACTGCTGCAGCACCCAGTGGCAGAGGTGGCAGGCTCATGCACAAGCTCTCCTTTAATACTCAGTCAAGCACTTCTTTACCGCAAAGTACATCTGATGGGTTCTAATCAATATGCGAGGTGATGAAAGAGGGTGCATTGGGTTGTGAAAGTTGAGGAAGGGTGGTGGGAGAGGGCAGGGGGAAAAGGGCCAGGGGGGGGGGGGGGGCAAGGAAGGTCTTGTCAACCCAAAGCTGAAGATGTTGATCAAGCAAGGGAGTTGAAGATGAGAGCAAGAGGGGGAAGGGAAGAACTGTTGTGGCATCACTGCTCCTGCACAACTGTTGTCATATCGATTGAATTGAGTTCTTCTATCATCTAACAGGTTTTCTGTGTGTGTTTGTGCAACAGCTTGAAGACTGCTCACTAACTTATACAAAAATGTCAAGTGATTGTAGCTGGACGCAAGTAGCGTGTAGATTAGGCTGAGGATCTGCAATGACTGTCGGTTGGCATGGCATGTCTCAGGTGTGGGATTCGTAGCTGACGCTGTCTATTCATATGTATGTCAAGTCTGCATGCTTCCTCATGCGATACAACCATTGGTATACATTGCGGCTCATCATCTGGAAGTTAGCTTACAACCCAAACGTGATTGAATTCATGAAGTATATGAAGAGGCAGAGTGCCTTTATTTGACATGCAGAATGTGGGAGTGTTCTGAATGGTTGATGCATATTTAAGATGCTGACATGTTCATGCAAGCTTTTTGCTGACATGCCAACATCTGACAGCTGGACTTGACATTGTTACGATGATGGGTAGCTTATATAAGCTTATATAATATTATCTAGAATTGTAGATTTCAGGCTGTGTCATGTGCACCATACTGTGTTACAACTACAACAAATGCCAATTATGGTCTTGCATAGCACGCTGGTAGCTCGCTGTGTTGTATGCAAGCATGAGCGGTGCACCTTGCTGTGCTGCAATGTTGTACGTGTGATTGTATTGCTACTGGCTATCATGATCGGCTTGTGTGTCTGCCCCCAGATGTGTGGAGAAACAAACAGTTTCTAGTCTATAAACTAATGAGCTGGGAGGCCGGGTGGCTTCATTCTGCTGTAAATCATGATGCCATATGCATGGCTCCAATCATAAAAAAAATTGCTGCTAGAACTGACAGTGCTACTTGCAGGAGATCTGACATAATCAAGCCGTATATATAGTGTCCTTTACCGAATAGCACCAGTATTGGTCCGGACTGGATCCAGAGACCATTGACTTGTACGCAGCTCTTTCCACTCGTTCGCTGCTTCAAGGCATACATTGGAGTCCCTGTGCTGGTGGAAGTAAGCGCTTGGCTTGTAGCATTGATCTCAATGGCTTATGTCAGGCACCAGCTGCACTCGTGAGTAAGCAACAAATAAGCGCAATGAGTCTATGCAGCCTGCTGTCAAGAAGCGTATCTACGATGCAAGTACTGCAGGCAGGTGCATATGGATCATGATGTCTCATCCACCAGAGCACAGCCATATGCTGCTCGGTCAACCTGGCCACCCGACCCACTCTGTGCAGATTGCTGGTGTCGCAAGAGGGGCTTGCTGACGTCGGCTTTCAAGGCAGCAGAAGCGCATTGCAGAAGGCTGCAGAGCTCCATTCCATTCAGAACCGTTTTGTTATCTCGGGAACGCCAGAAACACAGTCACCAACAGAAGACATATGCTGCCTAGTACCCTTGCTGAAAGGCATAGACTCTTGATTTTGCTTGCATGAAAGCTAGGCTGTTTGCCTGTGTCTTTAAATTCTTCAATTTTTACCTGGATTCTTGTGTGTCCCACCTATGCAATATGCATTTGCCAAGTTGGTTGTTGCCTGTCATTGGAGCATCATGAATCAGTGCCCTTTGTATGCAGATCTCCCAAAAGCACTGTTCTAGTGTGCTATGCCTGTGCTATGCATGCTGCGCATTTAGTAGGATTTGTAATGCAACTTTGTCTACCTTGAGTTTTGTTCAATGTGCAAGCCTGCTTGCCTACAAACTCGTGCTGATATGTTGCAGATCTTTGCACTTTTCTTGGTGCATGCTTATTCAACTTGTGTCTGGAAGTATCAAGCTGCTGGCGGCACCAACCTGAGTGCAGCAGCAGTTGAGCATGGCTTCCAAAGTCCTGAGGGCCATTCTAAGCTGATCATGGATGGGCCCTGGATCCTGTTGTGGCCCTGCTTCGTGATCTGGCCATTTTTTGAAGGCCTTGTAGGGTTTGGTTTCATCCACAACGGTGTAGGTGATGTCACTCTGCTGGCTACTCCATTTGGTTCTGCTCTCTTGACCATTGTGTTTCAGCTAGGTCTCAAACTGCCATGACAGTCATCGCCAGCATAGCAGCTTTGCTGTGCATCTGCGGCATCTCTACCAGCTTGGTACCTGTACAACCTTCAGCTGCAGTGTCCATCGGCTGCTTGCACATCAAGCCAGCTCTAAGCCCTTGAGCGGCATCAAACAAAGATGCTTGCACGCAGCAACACAGCATGCAGTGGCTGCAGACATGTGCAAAGTTTCTGCCTGGGACAGATCGTGGCCTTGCCTTGTAGCATGCTGTCATGCCATGCAATGTACCCATGCTCTCCAAAATGGCACGCTTAAACATGCGCATGCCCTGTATACTTGGGCCTAGCGCCGTGGTGGCTATGCACTTGTATTGTAGAAGAGCGCTTCAACAGTGTCAACATGATGGCTGTGTAACTGCTACAGTATGTCAGTGTATACACTAAATCAGGACATGTAGTACGTTGTGGCCTTGACGTGTTTGTGCCCTGCAGACGCGGATAGTCTCCAGCCAGTGCCTGTTTTGGATGCAAACAAATTGGTAGTGGGAATAACCCAGGAGACAGCATTCCAGGCGTGTAGAAGATACCCTGCAATATTCAAGGCCAATCCGATTGGATGCGGCGTGGATCGTGCCACAAACATCATAGTGGACTTTATTGTGGCCATGGCTCTACTCTACTTTGTGGTTACCTATATTCTGCTAGCCCTCAAACTCAAAGGCTACCGCAAGCAGCCCTATGCCTTTGTCCAAGTTGGCCTGGTGTACAACACTTTGCAGGTATTGCTTGCCCCTGAGTTGCGACTGCCTCCATTCATAGCCAGATGCAATGTCAAGATGCTTGTCATGCAAATCGCTGCTGCAACTGTAGCCTGCAAGAGAGGGAGAGAGGTTCTATCACATGCACATCACATCACATATCACACGCGCCTTGTCTACTGCAATTGGAACTGTACTGAGTAGACATTGACCTGGGTGAGGGACAACGCCTGCCAGTTCAGCCTTTAAAATGTACGACGGCGCCAACGTATGTGTGTCCCTCCCTGCAGTTGCAAACAGACAAAGCTTGATTACACCGCTTGTTCAGAGGGGCGTTTGGTGTGATGCTAGCATGCACTCGCTTGTCACCTTCTGATTGCGATTGTGCTTGAGGGTTGCGTCATGTAATTTGGTCTCTTAACAAATTTGTGCTCCACACCAAAGCATGTATGCCTGATGATGCCTGTGCCACATGAGTCCAGAAACGTTGACATCATCTCAACATGAGGGTGTCAAGAATGTGGTTGTGCGTGTGGTAGTTGTGGCTGCGGATGGCGGTGATGAGCTTCTTCACATTGTGCTTGGTGCTGCTGTGGTTGGTAGGGCCCGGCTGGTGCACCAGCTTAGAATTCTCCTGGCTCGGCCTCATGCCCATGCAGGTGCACCTCCTGCTGCGTCTCACTAACACACATGTGACAACTTGCCAAGAGGTGGTTGTTGCTGCATGCATCAGGTCCTGCCGAGTCACAGCTGCTTGCATGTTGCATGCTCAATGCACCTCAGCAAATGTGCGTGCATCATGTGGCATAGTTTGATGATCACCAAGACTGAGCTGCGCGGTGAAGCAGTTGTAGGTATGTATGCATTGTTTCTGTTGATCACCTGCCTGCACCTTCAGCGTTGCTCAAGTTGCCAAAGGTGGGTGCAGCTTCCACCAAAGTGAAGAACATCAGAGAACATGATGTCATGACTTCAGACTGTAATGCGTTCTGCACGCAATAAGCTGTGATTTGCTGCGTTCATATGTGTTGCTGAATGTTGGTCCCAACATGGCTGCTGTTTCGTGTCAATGCTGTGCATATTGAGATGGTGTATGTATTGCAGATTGTGATGACAGCCAACACAGTTGTGCTGTGCTATGTGGCCTCACCTAGAACACCACAAGAGCATGCTGCTGCTTCCACAGTAGGTCATCCTCCCTGCTCACATTCGTTACATGCAGTCAATTCATTAACAAGGTGCATGAGGGTTTGTATTGCCTGTTCAGAGTAAGTCGTGCTGCAGCAGATATGGTCAAGGCATCTTTTCAGCGGCTGCTTGTCCAAGAACACATGCATATGCATTTGGTTGAGCACAGTATCTAGGGCACACAGCTGCAGCAAATGAGCCATGTTGGCATCCCTGTAGCTATGCCTTCCTATTGTCTGTATGGCTGCATGTCTCTTTGTCTGTCATGATCTGAGACATGTGTGTGTCAGCATGGCTTGGTACAATGTATGCTTTGAGAACTACAGCTCTTGCAGGTCTGGCATCAAGAGTTTGCCTGGACAGAGGCAGACAAGCCTGTCAAGCTGGCAGCTCGCTCAGCCATGGTCCCTGCCGATCCCAAGCTGGCCAAACAGCCCATCTTCTGCTTTGAGACCATGATGAACCTGCTGTACTGGAGCTGCTATGTGTATGGCCACAAGATGGTACGCTAGCTACATCAGTTCTTGCTGTGTTCGCTTTGTCCTGATTTGGACAAGTCAGAGAGATACTGTATTTGCATCATCAGTTGATGGTTGGGTGTTCATGGGCAAATGCTAGATAGCTGTCACGCTATGTACTTTCAGGGAGAAGCTGCAAATAATTGAGCAGCCCATGTGGTGATGTGTCTCTCTTTGCAGGAACAAACAAACATCTCAACCTTCAAGACAAGTAGGCCTTCAGTTGAGCAGCAAGACAAGCAGGCCACACAGGAGAAGCTTGAAGACACATCCTTCTTAGCAAGCACCACTTTGAATATGGAGACTGCCTTGAGCCTGTACAAGCTGACTCGGTCTCAGAGCTTCTGGGAGACCAAGCAGGACACGCGCTGCTTGGTTGGCTGGGGCAACAG